>Ga0209489_100370_pt1 | contig 80153 bp, 43 predicted proteins | sample SiratrowhiteBW_FD_187527 | JGI IMG/M metagenome (GOLD analysis project Ga0209489, IMG submission 187527) | Root nodule microbial communities of legume samples collected from California, USA - Siratro white BW (SPAdes) (version 2) | ecosystem: Host-associated > Plants > Roots > Nodule | place...
TTTCCTCCTCTTCCTTCGTTTTTGTTTTCTCACAAGTTATTGTCTTTATATAATTGAGAAATTAAGGAATAGATAATATATTTTCAAACAAAGTTAAGCGTGTGCATTTAGAAATGATAATAAAAAAAATACCTTTGTACTCAAGATTAGGAAAAGTAACTGGTATAATCAAAGTTTTGATTAATAAAATTTCATAAGTGTGATGTAGTGTAAAAGAAAATTAGACAGTAAGTGTGAACGAGTTAAAATAAATTACTCTTTTATTATCCTTCTAAATTACTATTTATCGATTTGACATAAACTTTTTCTTAAATCCTCTTCTAGAAGTTGCATGTTATTTCCATTTACATGCAAGAAACGTGATGAAGTATACATAATTATTTGTCATTTTCTCTAAAGGATTACTCTTTTTAGTTTATTACTTTAAAGTTAAATTGATTTTATTTCTTCAATTTTGGTATAGTTAATATTTGAAATTTTAAAAAGTATGATTTTAGTTTATCAAGTTTACTGTTGAGATGTTAAAAGATATTTTGAAAAAATGTTTTAATCCTTAGGAACTAAAAACGTTTTGTCAAATTTAATAGAATAAATCACTTTTAAAAAAAATTAGTAACCAAAACCAAATTTTAAAAACAAAAAACCCAAAAAAAAAAAAGTAGCGAGAAGGTATTAAACAGGAACTATAAATCATTTAATTTTTTTTTTCAGCTTTCACTATTTGTTTTGCTTTAGCGTGTGAAACCAGATTTGCACTGACTAAGAAAGCATCAACCTTAAACAATCTTAATAATTAAACAAAGCTTAAACAATATTAATAATTAGACAAGAGAATAATTAATGGGTCCTCCACCAATCATCCACCTTTAAATTATAACATGCTTATCATCTCCATCAACCAAGTCTTTGTTATTTTGGAAAAAAAAAAAAAATTCCTATTCATTGTTATTTTATAATATTAATGAAATATTAAATATTTTTTTAATGTATCCTAAACTATGTAGTGTGGAGTGTAAAAGATAAATTGTATATTATAAAAGAAAGGATAGACGAAAGAGAATCTAACTAATGCAAGAGATAAATAATATAAAAAAGTAGTATAACAATTTTAATAAAATCTGAAATGTATAATAATTACAAAATAAGGAAGGAGTAATTAATTTATTAATATTGAGAAGAGTTCTAGAATACTACACATAATTTGATACTGAAATAAATTATTATTTTATTATTATATAATATTTTATTAAAAAAAGTTAGTGTTAAATTGAAACAATTGATAAACAGTTAAAATATAATCTTTTTTATTGAATACCGTTTTATTTAATATTAATAATACGATATTCAATTAGTTAAAAAAATAAACTTTTGACACGTATAATTTTTTTTAGAAAAATATTTTAAACGTGGCATAGAACCATATATTATTCTACTTAGTATTAATTACTTTGTAAAAAAGTATATATACTTCCAAATTTTCAATAATTAACAAGTAAGAAAAATTGGAACTACTATTATTCTTTGAATAAAGAACTAGTTGTACCAATCACGATGACACGCCAACTCCACGTCAGAACTTACGTTTCTACCAAGAAGTGCTTAATCCACAGGGATTAAAAGCAGCCACAAATTTAATTAATAGTTAATAATTAATTAATAGTTAATTATCCCTTTCATTCTTATTTTAGTCATATTCATTTCCTAAATCATGTACAAGACCCCTCTGACCATGGTTTTTGGTAGTCTTATTTTATGATAATTAGTATTAATATTTTGATGTGCTATTTATATAAAAACAGTAATAATAATAAATAAACATTTTCAATATATAGATTTTATTATAATTAAATTTGAGAAATAAATATTTTTGGAGGGATAAATATTGTGATAATTCCAATTCTGATTTTGTGAAAAGTATTGGAAGATGAAATGGAGTTTCCAGGGACGCGTGTATCGCTGGTAACACAATTTTTTTTTGGAATTCGCGATTTTGATTTGTGTTTGGTTATGATTTAAACGAATTCTGAGTTTTGGATTGGTTGGTGTCAGAGATCGAGCTTAACGTTCGGAGAGACGCTGTGTGCGGTGTTCATTCCGCTCATCGGAATTGTTGAAGCGTTGGTTTTGAGCTTAACTGGTTGCTTCAATTTCCATTCTCCGGCGAAGAAGAAGAAGAAGCCTCATTCTGCTACCTTCAGCGACATTCTCGCGCTCGCCGAGGACTCTCCGTGTTAGTGTTTTTTGTTTTTTTAATTTCGTTTTGAGCTGTTTTTGTTCATTTTGCTGAGGAAATGGCGGTTTGAAGTTCGTGATTTGTGTGTGGCAGTTAGTGTTAATGAAATTGAGGCTTTGCATGAGTTGTTCAAGAAGTTGAGTAGCTCAATCATTGACGATGGCCTCATCCACAAGGTAGCTAGCTAGATTGGGATTTGGGGATCAATGTTAACTCTTTGATGCTATGTTTGTGCGTTTTTGTTGATCTTAATGTTAGCTTTTGTTTGTTGTGTGAAGGAAGAACTCACATTGGCACTGTTGAAGACCACCACTGGGGAGAATCTTTTCCTTGACAGGGTATAAGCATTTTCACAACTTTTTTTTTTTTTTTATGCTTTCTTGATTTCTTTCAGACACTGTGTGAACTACTTGGTTTGGAGGTGAGGAACCAATGGATTTTGATGGAAGGGAGGTTGATCTAATTTTTGTCGAAATCCAACTTTGATTTGTGAAAGCATCTTCGGGGGACCAAACTATAGTTCATACCCTTTGATTTTTTCCTGTGGAATATGGAAATCAGGGTGGAAATGTTTTCCCAATGCATCTTTGTTTTTGTTCACGCAACTACCAACTCAGTCATTTGCTAATAAAAAAAAAAAAAAAACCAACTCAGTCATTTTCTAGTCTGATAATTTTCATCCCTCATAAGTCGTGAACAAAACTTCATAGCCTGTTGCCATATACTAACTTCGCTCCAGTTTGTTTCACTAACATGGTTAATCGATGCTCGATTTTTGTATATATATTGGCGAATAGAATGCTGCTGCCTCAGTACAAATTTCAGTTGGAAAATAAATGACAATATTCAGAGCTCCATATATCCGTCTTTCCACTCTTTATTTTCCCTCTAAGTCTCCTTCATAATCCCCTGTGGAACATTACAGACGGTTTTAGACCTAAAGATGCTTTTTCTGGTCTATTATGTTATGTGATGCGTGAGCAAACTATCATGTGTTTTTGTATAATTCCTTTTGTAGTCTCTTATTGGCTAGTCCTTTCCTCCTTTTGTAAATGATTGTTAACACTGACTAAAGTCTTTAATTGCTATGATAAATTGATATTATTTTCTAGCTTTGCTTGGCATTAGGTTAAAACTCTTTGAAAGATCGAAGATGTGTGTGTATGATAGAGATAGTGAAATGTGTATCGTACGGATTGACAACCGTATTTCTGGTGTTTAAATATCTAATTTTACATTTATATGAGATAGCCAATAGTATCAGGAGATGTTGTTTTATGCATATTCTCTCCATTTCCCTCACTTAAAAAAAATGTAATGGTTACACTCATGTACTAGTTTTGCTGAAAGATCTGTTGTTTGCTGCTGTTTTTCCTTTTTGAATTGTGTGTTTGAGTTGATTTTAATGATTACAAAATTTTCTAGGTGTTTGATGTTTTCGATGAAAAAAGAAATGGTGTTATAGAGTTTGAGGAGTTTGTGCATGCTCTCAATATCTTTCATCCTTGTACACCTCCGGAAAAGAAAATTGATTGTAAGTCTTCAGCAAGAGTTTTGCATTTGTGTTTTTACATTATCCATTTTATTGCTGTAAGTATTGGTAAAAATTATAACTTTTTTTTTATTGGTTTGCTTGTAGTTTCTTTTAAATTGTATGACTTGAGACAGACTGGATATATTGAGCGAGAAGAAGTGAGTATCTTGGCATGTCCAGGTTATCAATATGTTATTGGCTTAAATATATTTTTGTTATCATAGAATAATATTGCACCGGAATTCCCTTGGTTCAATACCAATTTTATTTGACAAGTCTGTGGCAAACTAACGTCCACTAATGAATACATAAACCTCAAAATAACCTTCAGGATGTCTGCTATTTTATATAATACATTTCCCCCTATTGTTCTTAGTTTACTAACAGTAGTTGTTTTGTTAACCTGCGACTCTTTCCAGGTTAGGCAAATGGTTGTTGCCATTTTGTCAGAATATGGCATGGATCTGGATGATGAAGCCCTTGATGCCATTATTGATAAGGTAATTGTTTGCAGGAAAGTGTTTTTCCCTCTGTTGATTTCCGTTTCGATCCTTTATGTAGCTTTTCCATTAAAAAAATGTCAGACATTTGAAGATGCCGATGCTGATAAAGATGATAAAATAAGCAAAGAAGAATGGAAGGCATTTGTCACTCGACACCCAACACTCTTGAAGCACATGACTCTTCCTCATCTGGCGTAATTAATTTCCTTACTTTATCTCTTTCACTAATATCTTTGTCCATTATAATTGTTTCCCTATTCGTCATTCCCTTAGTAGGTTCTTCAAAACAGGAAATAAAGTGAAAATAAGTTGGGACTGGACTTTTGTAATTAATAAAAACATATAAATTGAAAATGAAAACGAAAACAAACCAAATGCAGTGGAGAATTTTGAGCTATGGATGCTTTATAATGTCAATGTTTAACCCTTACATTTATTTCAAATTAATAGAACAATATATATTGTAATCATTTAGGAGGTTTGCATTGCATGGATGGGACTGAGTTTATGAATTTCATTGTTGTTTGTTCACTGGGCAGGGACATCAGCACACTGTTTGCCAGTTTCATTTTCAACACCGAAGTTGATGATTCTCAGTGGCAGATTAATGGCAATCATAAACATTGAGGAGTGGAAGCTTGTTTTGTGGCATCAGCTATTGCTGTTTTGAGAAGTAGATTCCACTCTCAGTGTTGAGCCCACCTCCAAACAGAGAATCATGGAAGAGGATGAACACAAAAGAGTGTTAAAAATCTGATACAAACCAGTAAACCGATTAAATGGAACCAAATTACGGTTTGATTTGATTAGCTTCTTGTACACCTCATTTTTGTGCTGTGTACAAAATTTATTTGTACGAGAAAACATTTGAAGTATTCAATGTAAAAGGCTTTTAATTATGATTTTATTTCTTGAAATTTGACTAAGTTGGTTTTAATCTTCCAATTTATTTTCTTAAGAAAAACTCATTTTGGATTCTTAAATGTGAAAACAAAAGTTTTACTCTCAAGTTTCTGTTTAGAGATTAAAAATAATTTTGAAAGACATATTTTAGCCTTTTAAATTTAGTATTTAGAAATTTAAATTGTAGTTTTTTGAAAAGTTAAAATGATTTTCTAAAAACATAATTACATTTACTTATAATTTAGTGTGTTTGTGGTAAAGTTTTATTAGTTTCTATAAAGAATATGCTAACCTATATTCTTATAGGAAATCAATAAATACAAAGTTTTTATTGAAATTTGGTTGTATTGGAAATCTAATTCAAGTGTATTCTCGTATTAGTATTTTATTTTTCAAAAAAAAAAAAATGGTTTTAATCCCATCTCAGTAATGTGGATGACGAAAGATAGACATGTGATATTGATGGAAACAAGTTTAATCTTTAAACAAGTTAACATCTATATAATCTCAAGACATTATTAAACATTAATAACATTTTTGCATGCTTGGACTTAAAAAAGCCTTAAATTAAATAACAAACAATGTACTTTTGTTAGTTCATGAGTAAAAGTTTTATCTTACTTAAACTTCCCTTTTCAATTACCCTTTTAGGACACACATTTATTCCATTCTTTCTTTTATAGTGGGCCGGTTTCTGAAAGTCCAAATTATTAATTGTTTAAAATTTTTCCTTTATGTTGAGATTTCTACTTTCTTTCTAACGGTATGAAAACTCGTTAAATGAGTCGTGAGAGCAATACCATGAAGATGATTGATCCATGACCCAAGAGATTACAGAAAAGGATAACAGATTAAAAAACATTAAAACACAAAATTCCAAATGTACTTATCTTTTGAATTCTACATTACTTATACAGTCATTTATTTAGTTAAACTAATTTGTAATTTTCCAATTATAATTTAAACATTTTTACTTATATATATATATATATATATATTAAAATTCATTCAAATAAATATTATTCGTGTATGATAGGAGATACATCCAAATTATTTAAAATATAAATGCTTTGTGCTCTTTACATATACTTCATTAGCTATAGTTATAGAGATGAATGTATATATTAGAAAAAAAAATCAACTTTTACTTCTAATTTTATGAAAATTATAATAAACTTTTCACTCCCTTTTTTAAAAAAAGACTAAATACTCAATTTTTTTTCCATTTTTTTCAAGATACATTCTTCTTCAAATTTTGGAAAAAGCAACCATTGGATAGAATTTTTTTAGTTTAGTCTTATATTTATATTTGGAATCATTAAAACTTGTGCAAGTATGACGTTTTGCCTTTTTCTTTTCTGATTTGATTGAGTTAAAAGTTAATATTAGTTTACCATCTTTTTAGCTTAAGATTTGTTCCCATCCAGACAGAAAAAAATGAGTATACACACACCAATGCAAAATGTTTTTTTAATTTTAATATAAAGCTTTTATATTTTACTTTTGCAAAGTCACAAATCATGTTTTAACAAAACTTTATCTCTTACATTTGTTAAATTCATAATTTGGAATTCCCAATCAAAAAAACACATAAAATAAAGATGTTTTAGGTGAGAGGTTTTCAAAAAGCTGCAGTACAATATATGTTATGTAAAAAAAAGTGTCTTCATGCACTTGATTGAATAGTTACATTCTTACCTTTTAATGCTTGTGGCATATATAGATAAAACAAATAAAGAAGGTTGAATGCTATGTTGTTTTTCTCACTCAAATTTGAAGTTACTGTTTCCACATATTCTGGGTGTAGAATAATTTTAGTTCAAGGGCTTTTTACTTTCTACTTAAATCATAACTTTTAATCATTTTAATTTTTTTAAATCGGTTTAAAGGAAAAAAAGTAAAAAAAAAAAAAGAATGAAAATTGTAAGTTATTAATAATAAGTTAATAAGGGAGTAATATATAAGTAAATGGTATTTAGATACTCCTACATAAAATAACAAGTACTTGTGCATACTACCACTTTATTTTCAGTATTAATATCACCCAATTGTGCATAATTATGCTTTAATGAAGTTATTCTAACCAATGAAATATGAGAATTATAATAAAGATAAGATAACAACATGATTCCATGACAGAAAAATGTTGTCTCGAAGGAAAAACAATGTTCAATGAATATATGTTGGTTTTATGATTAGTTTTATATATTACAAAAAAGGTTTGCACAAAAACCAATTGGAGTTGATGGAGGATCAAGAATCTTAGATCCAAAATGATTTGAGTGCCTTTTTTTGTTGTTTAGATGCTTCACATCATTATTCAAACTAAAGGGTGATGGATCTTATGTACATTACTCACTTTTGTTTCCCTCTTCAATCATCTCTGTCTAAAGTATGAATAAACCTATATATTAAAGTGGACCTTCAGCAAGTTGTTCTAAGAATAAGATTACTTTATGGGACCCTTAAACTCAAAGCATTATCTTTTGTGTCCAATTATTCACCTTATTCAATTTCATCCTCTTCTTCCCAAGAAAGGAGAAAAAGGAAAAAGAACAAAGAAAGGGAAAAATGATACACAAAAGAAACTCTGATTCAAAAACAAGATAAAAGTGCTCTCCCTTACAATCATCAACCTTTATTTTCCTACCACACTAGGTAAAATGGGAAAGAAAAATTGGTGAAAAGTAAATACTACCTAATTTAAGGGTCCCTCAAGATGAAACTTTGCTTTGTCTTTATGTGGAAGACTAATGCAAGGAGACAAAAAAGGCTTATGCAGTTCACCACACGTGTGTCCACATTAGCCAATCTTTCTGGTCCCCCCTCACCTCTTTGTTCTCTTCTTTCACATTTTCTATTTTTCATTGACTGCTTCTTCTTTGTCCTTTGGTAGAAGTGGTTCCACACTTTTTGGCCAACCAAGCTTAAGATTCCACTCTCCTTACCATCACAGGCATCCTCCTTTTCATTCTTACTGTGGGGAAGTTCACTATTGCATCATCTTCAGCATGCCATCTGCATGTAAAAAACATTAGATTTTAGGAAGTCTAATTATCATTGCATGGCATGATTATAAGAGTTCAAAAAAGTTAGAAAAGAAAAGCATAAAATGCACTATTTGCTTGCACATTATGCAGACCTAGCAAAGCCTAAATCATTAGGCTTCTTGACTTGAATAATATCAACAAAGGCTTTTGTCAATCTAACATGATTTGACCAGCATGGCCCCTTATTTTAGTATCTTCATTGTTTAGGCCATATGTATCTTCATACAAGGATGGTGCAATTAGAAGTCAAAACCTATAGTCCTAAGGAATAATATAAAACACACATGCATGTAATTTGGTTCTCAATAACAGCTATTTTTGCTTCAAGCTAGAAACTAAATAAATAAATGAACAGTACTTCAAGAGACAATAGTTGAATGTATTTTTCTCTAATGAAATAACATTCTTTATGTCTATGTCGGTATACTATTGTACTTCTTGTGAGATTGTGAATCACTGTGGCCAGTCAAATCGTATCCATTTTATATGTCACTAAAGCAAGTGTGAAATTGCAGAATGATTATGCTTAAAATCCTCAAGCCTGGCACTGTACTTATTAACAGCTTAGATACATTCAAGAAGCACCATGACTTTCCTCACAGTCAGTATTGGTTTATAAGAAGTTTGATTAACACATTAATTATTGTTATTAGTATTATTATTATTATTATATAACAAAGATTAGGATCAAGTGGCTTTTCTGAATTCTGATGTAGCATGTAAGGCTTTCTGGCCCCTTAAACTTTACAACTTGGATTCCTCCTTTGTCCATATGCAAGAAAGAGACATTTATGACATTGACCCACCAGCATATTTGTATGTGGAATATGTAATTTTCAGCAATCAAATTTAGTTTCAAAAGAGAAAATCATTAGTGAAAATGTTAAGTAAAGAAAAAGGTCCATGCAAAGCCATTTGGTCCGCTGAGTGACAGAAATTTGCATGTCTGGTGTTATGATTTTGCCTTTGCTCCTATGTCACAAGGAGAGGTCAAAAATTTGGGCATGATGACCTTTTACAATTATTCACTACATCACTAGAAAAGAAGTGAAGTGTAGAATGATTACCTGAATTGAGTGACAAAGTGGTGTAGGAAGATGGAAGCTTCCAGCCTGGCCAAGTCAAGGCCAGGGCAAAGCCTTTGTCCCCCTCCGAAAGGAGTGAAATTGCAACTGCTCATATCTTTGTCCTGAAGTTCACCAATTCATTACTTAAGCTAAATCAACAACTTCCAAACAAAATATAAAGGAACTAACAAGTAACTTATGTGGAGGGATTTCTCTTACTTGCCACCTCCATGGATTGAATTGATATGGACATTCATAGTTTTTGTCATCTAGATGAACTGATCTAAAATTTGCAAACACACACCACCCTTGTGGTATAAAGTTCCCTTTTATTTCAACATCTCTTAAGGCCTTTCTCATTACTCCAATTATAATATTTCCCATTCTGAGAGTTTCAGTGATAACCTGCACAAGTAGATTTTAACACAATGTTAAGTGAAAAGTATGGAATATTTTTACTAGTCTTTGATAAGGATCCACAGTTGCCTTACTGTTTGAGTAAATGGCAATGATAGGTAATCGCTCCAACACAAGGACTCCCCAACCTGATCTTGAAGTTTCTTAAGCTTCATATTTTCCTCCTGAGAGCATAAAAGTAATTTGCCAAAAGTTAATCAGAAAATTAGTTCTGAGACTTTCTTAAGGGCACATGTATCAATCTCATATGATATGCCATAATCCAGAGATTATTAAAAAACTTTGATAAATGGTAGGACAAAATGCATACGTATCTACCATGAGTGTGATGTTGGCCACTCTTTTGAAGGCTCGTAGTCATATATATATAGTGTAGAAAGGACTTCACCCTATCATTACTAGCCAATTGTTCCTAAGAAAAATTCAAAATCTTTGGTAACATGGTGGAAAGAAGCATAATAGCAACAACAAAATGGTTTTCTACTTTTAGACTAGGCCATGTGCTTAACTACTAAATACTAATTGACCAAAACAGCATGAGATAACTTTGAATTCAGAAGTGCTTATGATTGGTGGTAGGTGAATTTCATTGTAACTGGTGAAGAGGAGATTTATCAATTAGCATACCGTCAATTGCTGCAAAGCAGCTGGACATTCTGATAGATATTTTGTAGCTAGAGTCATAAGAACTGGCACTGAGTCTTCACCAGGAATCATCATATCAATAATATTATCTGCTATTAAATCATCGGTCAATTTTTCACTTGCATCATTAAGAAGCACATCCACCACATCTTTTGGAACTCCGCAAATGCCAATATTTCTTTTAGCTAGGATAATTCTCCGCACTAATTTCACCATTTTCTTTTTTGCCTAAAACCAAAAAAGTGAAGTGAGTATTACTACCAGGCCCATGATCATGACATGACATGACATGTATGGTAAAAAAAGAAAACAATATCCAACTAATGGATTTACCTGCAATGATTGATAAAGTTTAGTTCCTGGTAGATTTATTGGTAGAGACATGAGGCCAGAGATAAATTCCTGAAAATGTTTCTTCAGAAGATCCATTTCTTCTCCTGGATCCAAACTAATCAATGCCTTGACTAGTACATGAAAAGCAATCTGGGGACAGAAAAGAAGTAATTGTTACCTGTTGGTATCTTTGAAAAGAGTAAATTATAATAATCTCAATTTCAATGTAGCATGATTGCTACAAAAATGATTATGAACCCTCTAAAGATAACTAGGATTTTCACTTTATAATTATATGATCTTGAAACATAAGTGGCTCGATCACCAATTATTACTTCAGTAACTCATACATAAACTTAAGAAGAAAGTGTGGTCACTTTATCATACAACTTTGGAGGGGTGGATGCTTTGATATAAACAACTTAACATGTAACAAGATGCCAAGTATAGATTAAAGAGAAGCAGCATCTTTTGTTTTATCTTGTGTCTGATGGAACTATTCTCAAGAAGTCACCGTGAGCAAACTTTGAAGCTAGATTCTGACCTCTACACCACGTGGGGGAGAGAGAGAAGAAGACAAGGTTTGGCATAAACACACACGTACGAACACTCATACACCCCTTCAGTCAGAGAGAAGAGAAGGAAACTACAGAGCTAACCTTTTTTGTTTCGTCTTGTATGTACACGGGGCAGTCCTCTCTCCAACTAGCCATTGATTCTTTGACATACTTTTGCATATCTCTGGTGATCTGAGCCTTTAGCTGTTGAGACTTGAAGAAAGCTCCAATAAGTCCATGTATTCTCCTCTGAAGGCTTCCATTGATAAGCAAAATGGAAGACTCCCCCATCAACTGAGTAAGAGACTTGGGATATGAAGGAACAAAAACTTTTGCATCACTTTGCAGTATAAACTTGTTCACATCAGCATCCGTGGAAACAATTGTGGGGCTTCCAAATATGTGTGACTTAAACACCTTGCCATACCTACAAGTTGAAACAAACCAAATCTTATTGAAAACAACATGAATTTATGGATTCAACTTGTGTAGAAAACCAAGGCATGATGAGACTTTTACAACCCCCAGATGGCTTTTCTTTAGAAGTCGAAAACTTTGATATGTGATGGCATGGAAGAAGCTAAGCTAACTTGTAATGAAGCTGAAATGAAGTGCATGCATAAAAAATGATTGCATATATGAACTTACATGCTGCGTCGCTTGTCCATGAAGCTCTCAGGGCGATCAGAGTAAGCACAAGAAACAAACTCTATGGTTTCACCGATAAAAGGCCATCCAAGAGTGCCTAATGGAAGTTTGTTTCTATATTTTGATTTGAGCATGAGGCTAAGCCTTTTCCTGCAGAGGAGGATCACAGTGCATAAGAGAAACACTGTCACAGACACAATCCAAATATTGTCCATTATTTTCTCACACACACACACTCTATAATACTTCTAGCTTTGGCTTAAATATGCGTAATCATATGGTGGCCACGGTCATAACCACGTTTTTCTTTAGGAAAGATTTCAGTGTGCATGTGTGTGTACGCGTGCAAGAAGAGGGAGAAGGAGAGAGGTTTTGTGAAGTCTTGGCTAACTTTTTGAGTTAGGGGAATATAAATATTCATGTATACATTAACAAAAGCACAATATTGAATTATTATATTCTCAAGGCACAAAGAATTTTAGTCCTTTGGACTGAACTTGGTCAAATGTTTTGCTATGAGGCTCTAATATCAGCTTGGGAATGTCTCTCATATCAGTAGCTTATTATCTATTCCAAATTCCAAGAAATACACACTGTCTATGACAATATATATATCAAATTTAGTCTCAAAAAGAATTGTCAAATACACAGTAAAGTGGGAGAATATATAAAGCTTTTATTATATGTTGAGATCATGAAATTTTAACTGATAATGCATGTCTGGTTTTGCTTAGTTTATGATTTGGTTTCACATTATAGAATAAAAGAAGTCCCCACAGAAGAGCATGATTGTTGGTGTAGCACATTGGATTATGGCGTCCCCCCTTCCTTTTCCTTTGGCAGTAGCAGTTGGATGACCTCGTGCCTTCATGTGAAACTCAATAAGTCCAACCACATTCCTCCATCATCATCACCTCAAAACTACTCTCTCTCTCTCTTCAACATTTTGTTCAATCCATGCTCTTCTCCAACCTCTCACGTTATCATCATTTCCATCCTTTCTCTTATTATATGCTAGAGGCCACATACCCTTTTCTTTCTCTACCATATAAAAATATACTTGTGCTATCCCCACATTTCCATGACTTTTAAATGTATTGGCCAGTGAAGGTACATTCCTTTAATGGACCAAGCAAGAATGAGAGTGACAAAATTGCATGAAAGATTGTATTTTAAGATAAACCACCTCTTCTCCAAGTTGATTATTTCATATGCATGCCTACCCATCTTTGATTAGCCTTTTGTAAGTCTCTCTTTGACTGTAGTCAACAATTATGCTTTCTTTTGTTTTTCATATTATTGTTATCACAATGGCCTGGTTTTAAACTCAATTCATGAGTTGTTAGCTTTTAGCTTAGTTTAAAGGGAAACAACCTATCAGATTCAGGCACCAATTCAACGTTCATACTTTAGTATCAGTTTGGCAAAAGAGATTGTTCGGCGCTGGTATGAATTTTATTTAACTATTACACAAAATCAGTGAGAATCCCAGATGAAATTCATACATATTATTGTATATTCTCTTGGAGATTGAGGGGCTTGGACCATCAACTACAAGAAAAGCAACTTTTTTCTCAAAAGAAAAGAAGAACTAGTAGTTGAGAAAATAACTTAAAATATTTTAGTGGTTGGCTTCGTGATGGAGGCTTGCTTGCATGCATGTTGCGGGAACCCTGCCAGTCTGCACAGTGCCATCCGTGTCCACATCCTTTTGGGGAATTGTGCATGTTTACATTAGGCCCATGTGAATCTCCCTATTCACTATTCTCAAACCTCAACATGGTGAATATGCAATTCAGCACCCCAAAACAAACATGGTGAGCATTCTTGGCTTGGAAATTGGAAAATAATCAATGATATATTAAGGGAGATGATGAATTGATGATAGAGAAAGATCCAACATTTCAAAGTTTTACTCGGAAAACATGCCACCCTTTCTATTTATAAGGTGTACATTTGAGATTCTGATAGAAATTGTTTCTTCCAACAACTAATTTGTAGTAATCTGATCGATGCTGTCTTATATGCCCAGATTTAAAAATACATAAATCCAAATTCAGTAATTGGACTAATTCAATATAAAAATCATTTTTTTGCAAAATTAATTAATTAGTATGCTTATCTCAATGCTTTAAATTACCTTAGCAAACTACCCACCGGCCTCTGCACTAGCCATGTGCTGGCTCTAACTCAAATCTGGCTCTATTCACACACAAAACCAATATATATATTGAAAACCCAATTGATATCAATAGGTAAAAAGAACACGGCCATTGTACATGAAATGCCATAAACTTGTACTATTGTCAGAACAAAAGGAACCAATGAGCCAAATCCAAAATTTTACAAATGACAATTTAGGATGTCAGGACCCGGAACTCTCAAGCCTCAACAAATGTATAATCTAAAACCCATCAACAAAGTAAACAAAAGAAAAGCATTGGATGAATCAATTCAGGTACATTCAAAGTCAAAAACTTTTTTTCCCTGCTGATACAGATCATAAGAACAAAATTAGACACTTGGGATGGATTTTGATCGAATAAGCTTTTTAATGAGAGCTTTCTCTTCATCAATCTTTTGTTTCTCCTCAGCATCTTTTGGCTTGATCTTCCTCTTCTCTTCCAATATCCATTTCAAGAGTTCACGTTGTTGATCTTCTGGAATTGGTTCTCGTTTGATCACAGGATTTGTAATAGGTGGTGTGGGCACGGACATCTCATCAACATGAGCAGTGGCATCTTTAGTTGAGACAGGGCTTACATCTTGCTCCTCCTCTTCACCAACATCTTTCTTCTTGGTCCCCAAAAACAAGTAAGCTACAGAGTTAGACAATAATCAGTCTAGCAATGAGAACAAGACATGTTTTAACAATATAAATTCATTCAAGCATACTGATTTAGGATCACAAAAGAGAAAACATGAGCGAAATTAATAGACTGAAAACATGTATTAGATAAGTGTGACAATAAATTTTCAGTATATTGTACAGTTATGTGAATCCTTAATTAAGAATTCAATTGCTATCGTTAAACTAGTTACAAGATTCAAACACACATTTTTCTACTTGAGTTGGTAAGGGAAATGCTGCAAAGTATGGTTTAAACATCCTCATTGTACTAGTAAGCTGTCAGAATATGAAGTGTAGCTAGCTAGTATATGGATAAAACAACAGAAGAACTGTGTATTTTGCATGCATTGGATTTTAAAACCTTTTATACCCTACCTTATTAACTAAATCATGCATAGGATAAAGTGCTCGCACATTTTGTTTCTCACAAGGCTTAGATTAGAAACATACAACAACCAATCATCTTCCATAAGATCCGAGGGAAATACTATAGGTTTGTTTGAACACAATATTTTAGTGAAATTTGAAAAACATAAAGCTGTTGATCTTTTGCAAAACTGCACACTGGATGATGTATCCATAAATGATGAAATTAAAATGATTACAGAATGCTGTTGTCCAATGTCTCAAAAATGATTTTGCTATCACCTTGATTATTTTTGTTTGTCAAACCCTGATTCAATGAATCAATATAAAGAAAATTATAATAATTGTCAAGACCGCAAAACTATCAGTTACAAATGCAACATAAAAGTTACAATGATAGGAAACTAGCACACTAATCTTAGAAATAATGCTTCTAACAACCACAACTATCATATATTAAGAATATAACAACCAAGCATGCATAGTAGCAATAAAGGCACAAGGTAGCCTCTTTTTTGGCCTTTCATAAAATGATCATCCTCAGACATAAAGTCAAAGCTTTCCATTCTAATCATGTTATTTCTTGATTTTTATTTATTTTGTTGGTCACGACCAGATCCAAGCTTTTTAACTTATGATCTCACTGGCTTCCAACTCATCCTCAGAAGCAGATATTGTACTGCAGAAAACGAAGATCATTAATCCCATCCTCCCTAAGAAATCGCCACCCTTATGATGTTCTGATCTTCTCACTTACCAAACTCATGAACAAACATGTCAAAGTGAAATACAGCTTAATGTAGTACCATCCTACCCACCTCGTCCGAAATCAACATTTATTTTCAGGGAGTATTCAGCATAAAAGAGGAGCAAAATAAATACTGGTAGGCCAAATCCAACGATAACTCAAGGTGTGAATTTAGCCAGAAAACAAATATTCCAACCCATGAAATTTCAAACCCCAAAGATAAAACATGTTTTCCTCCCACCCCATGATCAATAATAAGTAACAACCAATGATTAAAAAAAATATAAAATAATTAAGTTTACATTATTCATTCAGGGTAAAAGCCATATCCAATCCAAAGAAAGAAACCCCATCTCATAAATTCCCACATGATCAACAAGGGTCAAACCATTCAAACGAAAAAAACGATTTTTTGGTCATTGAGTTCCAGAAAAAGTTACCTCCGACACCGAGATTCACAGCCAAAAGCATAGGCCAAAGAAATTTATAGCGCCGAACAAACGGTTCCTTTGGCGGCGGCGGCGGCGGCGGTGGAGCAGCAGCCTGGCCATGGGCCCCCATCGCCGCCGGCGAGGAGAACTCGTTCGATTTCTGTTGTCCTCGAAACTGCCTCAGTTGCGCTGTTACCAAAGAAAGAGAAACCTTGAATCAAAAATTGGATATTTGATCTGATTTTCCACAATTTTTTTCTTAACAAAAAAAAAAAATTAACAGAGATAGAAAATAACCTTTTCGAGGCTTGTTGGTATATAGCTTTGGAGGACCTTCTTCACTCATTCTTTTCTTCTCTTTCACCCTTTCACTTATTCCAACACTCACTCTTTCAACTCTTAAATCTTCTTCACTGTTAGGTCACACTGTTTCTTTCCCATGCAGCAACCATGAGTTTTTTTTTTTTTTTTACTTCTTTCTTTCTGGAGTATTTTACCTTATTATCCAGGGAAATTTACATAAAGGATTTATTTTTCAAATTTATGAAAATTGATATAATTTTAAAATTAAAAAAAAAAAAAATAGTACAAAATTTTATTTTGTGATGTTGCAATACTACTTTCTCGTACGACATAATATTTAAGATTTCTAAATATTTTATTTAATTTTTGCTCTAATGTAATTCTTAATAAAAGATCCTAATTAAATCACACATTTTTATAGTAAAAATAATTAAAATTTAATTTTTTATTATTTTAAATAAACTTAATTAAGTAGTTGTTATCTTCTTTACGTGTCTTCACGATTTCGTATTAAAATAAGTAGGTGTTAATATAAATAATCAATGACTTTTATTACTTTAATTGGAAATGTAATTCCCATATTATCACCTATAATTCATAAGAATTATCTGTTAATATTTCTAACTTTTATTATTTTTACTGAAAATTGGACTTTCTTATTGTGTTTCAATTCCTAACTATCGACATTTGCATTTAAAATTGAAAATCACACAAATAATTACGTATAGGCAAGAGGTGCAAATGGAATAAAAGGTGAATAAAGTTATTAAGACCAGAAAATAAATACTATCAAGTTACTGTTAACACAAGTCATTGTGGATATTAAATTTTAAGGAATTAACTATGTTAAAAAATTCATATTAAGTAAAATAAACTACTTAACGTGATTTTTTTTTTTACATCAGAACATAATATGATAATTAAACCATGATTTTTCTTATCAAATAACCGTTTTATATTCAAATTATATAACAATTGGATTATAGAACAAATTTCCTTTAGATTAGATGAAAGTGAAATCCAAACAAGTCACTAAAGAAAAAAAAAAAATACTACCATCAAATCAATGATGAAAATCGGGTTTTGAAAGAGATATGTTAAGAACATCCCATTGAATAAACTACTTAACGTGATACCATAGATATTATCCTCGTTTGCGGCAAATGAATCGTTGCGGTATGAACTATGATTTATGAACAATTATCTGATGGTACATGTTCTATGGACATTTTAACAAAAATTATAGAACGGGAATACTGAATTCCTATTACTACGCTTACAGGTTTACACTAATTATCAAGACAATATAGCGTCAGCAGCAACACAAATGGCATCATTCATCAATCAGCTTCATCAATCAGCTCCATGGACGGGAACTGCCATAACCCCTCCCACGGTCTTGGAAACCTCGGGGACCTGATTCATTCATTGTTGAACAAGAACACAATAAATCTTTTCTATGGATAAAAATGACCATAGTTTAACATGAAAGGTTAATCAATATTTAGGAAGGATGAAGCCTTTTTTAATTCATTTCGAGAGATGCAAGTGTAGAGCATAAGAAATCCTATATCGAAAAACAGATATCAAAATAAAGACTAACAAGAAAACTATTAAACACAACGATATGTGATATGTGAATGTTATTCATTGTTTTCTTCTAGGTGAGTATATCGGAATCATATGCACAAAGTCCCACACCAAACAAGCATACACTTCACAGCTACAAACAACAATTACCATCATGAGAAAAGGACCAACAAATTACATGCACTTTGTAAGCCCAGTTATACTTGGGTCGGGTTAACTGACCTGAAGGCAGAGGTGGTGCACCACGCCCCATTGCTGCTAATTCAGGACTCACTTTCTGTCCAGCTTCCTCAAGTATGGCGATCAGTTCCTTTGCAAATCTAGCATTTGCAGCTGTGAAGAATGTGTAGGCAGTTCCTTTTGCACCAGCTCTCCCAGTCCGCCCAATGCGATGGACATAGTCCTCAAGTGACCCCGGGAAGTCATAATTTATTACATATTTCACATCCTTCACATCTGATGACAGTAATCAAATAGTAGAAGAATTAAGATACACATTAAGTAAAGCTATTGGTTAACTTTAAAAAGTGACAGTAAACTGGAAGTCATGATGAAACACAAAAGCAGCTTTTCGCCATTTGTCACAACAAAATGCCAAGACGGACTAATCTTGGCGTTGACCTCAAGCAGAAGATGCGTAATTCTAAAAGAATTGCTATTCAAGCATAATATAACACGTAATCAAAGACTGCAAAAAAGTAGACAAAAAAACATTTAAGTAAAAAAGAATTTAATATACAATATTGTAGGAAGGTAGGAAAACAGTAATTTAATATTATTATCTCCAAAATAAATAAGAAGTAGCGATATTTGCATAACTATAAGAACATCTGCCATGTAATTAATTAAGCAAAGCAAAGCAAAAGTTTTTGTACCCAAACCACGGGCTGCAACGTCTGTTGCAGTCATAATAGGACTTTTTCCCGATTTAAATTCTGAGAGCACCCAATCTCTTTCTGCTTGACTTTTGTCTCCATGAATCGAAAGTGCAGGCCAGCCATCCATGCGGAGTTGCCTAGTGATCTGATCACATCCTTTTTTGGTATCCATAAATATCAGTATTCGGCTGCCATCCATGATGTCCTCTAGCAACTTCACCAATCTGACAAATAGGCAGACTCCATTAGGTGGCCCTATGTTATAAGGTCTTAAATACAATGAGAATGAAAGTAAAGCAGAACAAATCCTACTTATCATATTTCTGCTTTTCTGAAACAATGTCAACATATTGACGTATTGCATGGTTAGCTTTTAAATCTTCAGACCCTATAATTACCTGCACAATGATTTCAGAAGTTGTTATTTAAACAGACATACATCATACATACACACTTCTCACAAATTTAAAGGAGAACAACACAGTTGCATGTCCCAACATGAAAATATATTAATATCTTACTTTGTATGGGTTATAAAGAAACTTCCTTGCCAATTGTTCGACCTCCTTCGGCCAGGTAGCACTCCAATACAAAGTTTGACGGTCGGGACGGATCTAAGTAAAACAAAAACCAAACAGTGATTAGATGACCAAAAAAATAAAGAAACTTTTTTTAATCTGCAGCTTCAGTGATCATATTTTCTAAATCAAGTTGGATTAACTGGTGGTAGGTACAAATAGTACAATGTTGGGGGCAAAAGTGGAAAATGCCATTGTTTGTGGGCCAAATTAGATTTTTTAGGTTTTAAAAATAAACTAAAATTGAAAAACAAATTTAAGAAAACAAGCTCAAATCCATGTTTGCCAATGCCTACCAACCAGTTTAGTTGGTATCACAATATACCATGGTCCTGCAATACAAATCAGGGGCAGTATAGTTCCTAGGTATGAATCGCAGAGCATATTGCCAGAATCACAATCTCTAGCCACATTGCCCGAGTTAGGGTCACATCTAAACTGGAGGTTGGGTCGTGTGTGACCCAGTTTCAAAACCCTAAATAAAGGGGAGGGAAGTAGCCGATATTGTTCCACAATTTTTACCCATTCTACTTCTGTCTCCTTCAGTTTTTCTTCCCATTTTTCTGTTCTCATCTGTTCATGCAAAAAGAGAATGACCTGTCCCTTTTTTTTGTTTTAACACATTGACTGGTGTAGCAAGATGAAGATGACTGATGCTGATCTAGGGGATAATGAAAATGTCGGATTGAAGGTTTTTTTAGGCTATATTTCTGAATTTATGCAGCAGTAGCAGCCACTGTTTGCTGATTTTAGGCAGTAACAGCACTATTTTTTTTTGGATTGGGAGACTATACTGCTGTTTTGTGCAGCAGCAAGTAGTGACTGTTATATGAATTTATGCTGCTGCTTTTGTGGGAGTATATGTTGCTGAATTGTGCAGCAGCAAACAACTATTGTTTGCTGAATTTATGTAGCAGGCAGCCACTTATTTTCACCTCGTGGTTGTTATTATGCTGTAACAGCGTTTACTTTGGAACTTATACGACACTTTCTTTGTTATAAAATTACCCTAGATTTATGTTTTTAAAGTTATGGTTGTTATTGTTCTTTTACATATCTTATTCACACACAGGCTATTTTATTATTGATCATGAATTGTAAGAGCATCTCTAATGGATTTTTCTTGCAATAGCTGTTTATCAATAAAAGCATTATTTTAATGAGTCCTATAAAACATGATTTGCTTAAAATCATGATTCAATTAGAGATTCAGAAAATAAGTTTTCTAGTTCGTGATTTGTGTTCAGATTCAACTAATACCATGCTAGCAATATAGCTCTAGCTAGAACATTACTCATAATAAGTGAATGAAGCATCAACTTGACTATGACAAACAATACTCATAATACAATACTAATCTATATCTTGAAATTTTAGTATCTCAAAATATTGACCAAATCATAAAATAAAGCAACCTGAGCAACAATCTTCCGCAGCTGAGGATCAAACCCCATATCCAACATCCTATCAGCTTCATCCAATACAAGATATGTGACCCTCTGCAAGTTGGTATGATTTGATTCAAGCATATCAATTAACCTTCCGGGAGTGGCAATTACAATTTCGACACCTGTTCAGAAAAATTAACAGAAGCAAAGAAGAATTCATGATTATTATTAGCATGTAAATAAGCTTTAAATAAATTAAGTTGTCTTTTTTTATTTTTTGTTTTAATTTCTTAGTTTTGTAAATATTTTTATGAGAATTTGTTGATTTTAGTCTTTTAATTTAAGTTATTAGTTTTATAAGATATAAGAAGAAAAATGATCCTCTTAGTGTATTTTGCAGAAATAAAAGAAAAGCATCAAAAGAGATTAAATGCCAAATATGGAGGGGGCTGGGCGCCCAAAATAGAAGGCTGAACGCCATCATTCAGGGGACCTCAGATTTTGTTTTTACTATATTAATTTATTAATATATTTTCTCAAGATTTTGTTTTTACTGTAAATTTCTGTTTATTCTGCTCTGATCTAAAGAAACTTCATTCGTACAATTAGTGAAAATATTAGATTGGCAAAGCATTCAATCAAATCCCTGTTGGGACGATACTCATACTTATTCTTGCTACTTTTATGAATTGGTTGGTGCACTTGCCAAAGGCCGTAACAATTATGAAAAGAGGGAACAAAAATTGTACAAAGAGGCAACAAACACTCAGTAAGTTAATTAACAAAAGTCATGGCTTTGTATACTTCAACACGTACCTTTCTGGAGATCACGCACCTGAGGTCCCTTCGGAACCCCACCATAGATGCATGTGCTCTTAATCCTAGACGATGCACCAAATTTAGTAGCCTCTTGTTGTATTTGAACAGCAAGTTCCCGAGTTGGAGCCAATACTAAAACAATAGGTCCATCTCCAGGATCTGAAATACATTGTTAATGAATGGGCAGCAAAATAAAAGAGACAGAGCAAAGTAAAAACAAAAGGCACCCTTACATTCAATATGAAATCTGATCATCTTAGTTAGTTGTTTCCTTATTTACTTACCTAGAATGGGCTGAGCATTAACATGCACAATGGCAGGTAACAAGTAAGCAAGTGTCTTCCCTGAACCTGTTTCTGCTATTCCTATCAGATCACGCCCCTTCAAAGCCATGGGCCAACCTTGAGATTGAATGGGTGTAGGCTCAGTAAAGCCAGCTTTTGTAATTTCTTGCATCACATATTCTGGATGAAATCAACGCCATAAATTAGTATGCTGTTTAAAATATGTCATCCTATAATCTGAAAATAAATTTTGCAAGATAATCACGATACAATCAATTACAAACAAAAATGTTCTTCTCTTTTCGTTCGCCTTATATACTGCAAACCGCATGCTGTCTACTGAAATCACTTTCAATCTACCGAAATCACATGCTGTCTACTGAATAAAATAAGCCAACCAATTCCTCAACTATTAGGAAAATATTTTTAGCAGACATTTGGCTTCACAATCTTTCCCATTGAACTAATAATCCTTCCAAACTACCAGCTTTTGTCAAAGTTTTGTCCAAAATAAAGCAATAATGAGAAGATGAGTAGTGTACTTTAAGCTGAAGGTGAAAAGTAAAACTGATGAAATAGAAATAAAAATTAAAAAAAAAAAAAAAAGCAGAAATACCTGGAAAACCAGCATCTTGAAAGGTTTTGACAGGCTTGGGGATATCTCGACCTTCAACAGTTATTTCCCTCTGCTGCCGGTACTCATTAACCTCAGCATCTGTCATTGCCCTTACTGCAGGTGACTCAATGTAGAAGTTTTTCTCGAAATGAGGCAAACCATCCAAACTGAGGTTCCTCTTTGGTGACCCACCATCATCATGATCCCTCCTGTTTGATGAAGAGTGCTGTACAGAACCACCAAACCCTGTAGGCGCACCTAGGCCAGAATCACTAACAAAACAAACTGTCATTCAGCAAAACATTGTATAAAAAAATATAAGATTACCAACGTTGAAACTGTAGACATCTGGGTAAAGATGAAGAAGAAGTAAGGATAAAAAATCTTAATAAAAGAATACAACAGTAATATATGGTTGAATAACAGAATGTCATATTAACATGTGTTGAATAATAATGCTTTGAAACTACAATGCTCTATCCCTTAATTACACTAATACTTGATATCCACTAGACTTCTAATCATAACTAAGTCAGAATTAGGAATATATCAAATCCCAGATAGTGGTACATAGCAGCCAGCTTAGCAAATGACAAATCAGGATAGAAGCTATGAAGCCCAAATACTTCAAAAATCGGAAAGTATCCATTTTGGATACTGATACTTCTACATTCGTATCTGAAAAGTATCCATTATTTTTTTTTTCATTTAATTTTTCAAATCTTTTTATGAGATACTCATATGATACTTTTGGAATGCTACCATGTATGTATATATCCAATAAGTAACCACCTTTTTCATTCGATTTTTTAAATTTTTTCTAATATGTGATTTATATACTTTCAAAAAGTATGCGAAAAAAATTGTCTTCAAGCTTCTTGGTTAGCCATATTCTTCCTCATGTTATGAAGGAATCTGCGTACATGCTTATTCGTTCATCCATTGAAGAGAACAAAAGTGGATCAAAAAAGAACTAGAACATTTTGTTTATGTACATTCCAACCTTTGACTTTTGTCCAGAAAAGATTAAGGGTATTATTGTATAAAAAAGGAGACAAGGTTATGGAACATTAGTGGAATTATACCTACATGATGATGGTGTTAGGCTTCTTAAATTGGTAGATTTCTCTTTTCTTTAACTAAATTTAGAAGTTATGCATTTTCTAGATGATAGTATCGCAGGAGAGGAGAATGATTCAATCACCATAAGATAGAAATTTAACAAAGCTTCTGAATTGTAAGTGGTTGTATAGAGAGTCGATACTGGCTTTAAGTTCTTCATAGATGTTTTTATTAATATAGTTAATTATTACTGATTATGATATGGACAAAAACTATATTTTATTGCTATAATCATAAATGTCTTTTTGTAAATTGTGATCATAGTTTTGAATTAATGATAAATGATCAATTTCTCTTTATTTATCAATATTCTACATTTATATAAATTATATAATCATATTTTGTTAATGTATCCTAAATTTGGAAAAATTGTGTAACTATTCCGTTCTAATGTCGTACTAAGAATCTGGGCTTCATAGGATAGAAGGAAGCAGGATGACTGCTATTTTAAATATTACATACAAACTAAAAAGTTTACACTGCATGTTTGTATTCAAGAACAAAATAGAACCGAAAATTAAAGAGATTCACGACAGAAATGACTTTTTTTGGCTTAGTAGTCACACAATCACAAACAATCTAGCAGCAAAGAGAATTCTAAAGAAGACAAAAAAAGAAAGATGATGGTGAAATTAATCGGAAAAAACACACAACAAATTAGATAAATAATAGCAGAATGTGAATTGGGAAGTTTAATGAAAGAAGAAATAATGGAACATTAAAAAAAAACAAAAAATAGTCCTGGAGAGTACAAAGAAGCAAAGGTCAAAACAAGGTAATGTTTGGTTAAATGGTCAAGGAAGAAGGATTTCAAATTCAATTATCATCTTTCTAAGGAAAAAAATAGATAAACACATAACAAAATGGGTTGAAAACATAGTCTTACACCTAAAAAGCTTGTTTCTTAGGTAAAAATGGACTTTTGAAGCTTATGTAATGATAACATCCCTATATAGCACGGGAAAACAGATATTTTGGCAGTTATTCCACTTGCAGAGACAGCTATTTAAACTGCTTTGCTATTTGAGTTCCACATACCAACCTAGGGTTGCTTCACCCTGCTACTCAACTAAGCAGTCTTTTGACTTGTGAAATATGAAACTGACCCTTAAAATTCATCTGAAATATTTTAAAATATTTTTAACATACAATATAATAATATGATATTATGACATGTCTGATACTCCTCCTCTAGGAAAAGCTTACAGAGCATTAAATTTGTTACTACGAGTGGTGGCAGGCAATGACTACAACAACAACAACAAAAAAGCCTCACCTCATTAGGTGATGTTGGATCCATGGAGAATCACACGATACCATTCAATTCGGTTCACACATTGAAAAAAATAAAATAAATAAACAAATGAAACCATTGTCCCCACATGTAACTCAAATGGTTAGGCTGCAGGACATCAATTTTCAGCTCACAGGTTCCATCCTTCCCCACTCCCCTATCCCCTCTTTCCATCCTCCTTTCAAGGCATACCATGAGTCTCTCCTTGGAACCAAATAAGATATAATATAATAAATCCTTTAAAAACAACCATGAAAGTGAAATTAACAAAGCAATTGATTGATGAATTGGGTTCATTACCACAGACTCATAGAGTTGTAAAAATACCAATGGACCTCTAAAGCGAACTAAACCAGCAGTAGCAAACGTTTCCTAAATGAAAAAACCCTAAAAATTCGGCACTCTAGTAAAACTAAAAAAGAAGATTCAGTCGGAAACAAAAATATATATATAAAAAAAAAACGGGAACATTATATTTGGATATTACTGAACTCGTCGACGTCAACTAGTGCTAAGAGTGTGAATATCTAACAATCTGACTAAATTGGCGAACAAAATCTACAAAACTAGGGAGTGTAGAAAAAATTAAGAATAACAATAAAAATTGAATTTGAACGGAAAAGGAACATGTATGTTTCCAGAAAATTAGGGTTCAGATTAAATGGCAGCGGCGGTTACCTCCTCCGGTCACGGTAGGAAGTGGGGTCGCCGGAGCGGCTGTCGTAGCGGCTCATGATGTCCTTCGATAATACACTCTTCACTTTCCTCCTCTCTTGTGGCTCCTCAAAGAGCGTTCTTCAGTTTCTCTCTAACTAACTACTATTTGGGCTTTCCTTCGCTGGCCCAAGTCACGCTTTTGAAATGTTTAAAATCGAAAACATTTGGAAAAATAATTTTTTGGATATATTAAATATTTAAATGTTTTAAAATATTTCAGAAAGAAAATTTAAAATGTTGAAAAATTCAATATTCTAAAAAGTATTCTCCTAAATATTAAGAAGGCAACATGTTACAGAAAGCACTTTTCATAATGTTTTTAAATTTCAACAATCTGCAAACTAGAAAAAAAAATATTTTAAAAAATATAAATATATTAATAAAATTGTGAAGTGCAAATAACATTGGTCATTTCTGACGAGTTCTTTCTTCATCCTAATACCCTCTTTCTGCATAGCATAATAAAATTTTAATTTTACAACTGTCCTTATAAAAATTATTTAAATAACATTTTTTTATTAGAAAGGTTTTCTTCTTCTTTCGACAACCATATCGCAGAGTGCAGGTTCTAAAAGCAATGCCATTGAAGTTGTTTTTCTAAAAGCAACTAACTTGTTATGCAGGTTCCACATAAATAAGAATCTAAAGGCCAAGTGTAAAATGCTTGTTCATCCAAGGGAGGCATGAGATGTTGTTATGAAAGCATGGACAATTGTGATTGATTGTACTGATTGTGAAACATTTCCTAAATATGTTGAAAATTTTGAAAGTGTTTGTTTGGCATGGCCTATATTTTTGGAATATGTTCAAAAGACTTGGATTAAAGCTTATAAGGAAAAGTTTGAGTGCTTGGACAAATAAGGTGATGCATATAGACAATACTACATCAAATAGGTATGCTATTATATTTCAATTAATTTTGTGTGTTATATGCAACGTTGAACAAGCTCATGGGAATGTAAAGCGTATCTTGCAAACTAGTATGGGAGATTTGTGTATATGTTGGGATGCAATCAACAATTTTCTTGTCCTCCAACATAATGAGATTAAGGCGTCGTTCGAGATGAGTCTATATATTTTTACCCACACTTTCAACAGGTCATTATTTATTGGGTATGGTAAGCAAGTATGCGTTGGTGCACATTGCATAAGAGTTTAATAAGGTACAACTTGTTGGCTTTGATAAGAAAAAGTGTGGTTGTGTCCTTAGAAAAACTCATGGTTTATCATGTGCATGTGAGCTAGCAAGATATGTTTTTGATGTGATACCGCTAAATGAAGTGCATGTGATGTGAACTAGACTTAGTTTCTCAGACTTATCATCAAGTCAATCATCATCTCAGTTGTCTATTAAGCAAGAATGGGAGGTGATTTCTAAACGCTTTGAGGAGCTTGATATTGGAGGTAAGATGACCCTTAAAGGCAAGCTGGCTGAAATCGCATACCCTAACATGACATTATTATGTCCCCTGTTGGAAAAGATTAAGACTAAAGAGTCGCAAAAGAGTAAACAGAAACGATTAGAGAGATCAACCAAGCGTGACCCTTCATACTTTGAGCATGTAGACAAGATTCATTCCATGGAGGATAGTTGTTCTACACAAAAGGCTTCAAAGATCAAGGTAAAACGACATTCGGTGTTACCCTCTAAAGTTTTGCCCTGTCTTGATCAATTTTATCCTATATGTCATTCATACATAGTGGACATTTTTTATGTTAAACCTGATGGACATTGTGGTTATCGATCAATTGCTGCTTTGTTGGGAATGGGAGAAGACTCATGGCCATTAATCAGAATGGATCTATATAAAGAGATACGTGAATGGCGTGATCAATATACAAACATTTTTGGTAGTCATGAACGTTTTGATCAACTGAAGAACTCTTTACTTGTTGGGGGACATCATCTGTAAGTGTAAGTGCAATGACATATTAATAATATTTTACATATTTGCAGGCAAGTGTTGACAAGTGGATGACTATACCAGATATGGGTTACTTCATTGCAAGCAGATATAATGTTATCCTTATTTGCTTGTCTTTGCAACAAAATGTAACTATTTTTCCATTACGAAGTAAACCTCCTATTGATGTTAGTCAACATTGGATAATATCCATAGGACATGCTTAAGGGAACCATTTTGTACAGGTGTTAACGGATTTTCAGCAAGTGTACTGAGTCCTCAAGTAATATAGTAACTAAGAAGAGTATCATATCCACAGGGAACGGAATTTGTTTGAAAACTGAATATGTATCAATGTATGGTGAATACAAATAAGTAATAATAATGATTTTGTTTGGGAATTTTAAAGAACGTAACAATAAAGCAATTAATAATAAAAATGATAAAATCAATAATAATAAAGGCCTTGGGATTGAATAGTAATACTCTCTTTTGCGTACACTCTTAACCTAATTTGATATTATTACTTTCAATTACCAATCTGTGCAAATAAAAGTCTTTTCAACCTGATTCCTCTAGCATTGAATTTCATAAATCAAATTACCTAGCTTTTATCCCTAATTACTAGAATAATTTAATCAGGATTAAGATTAGTTGCTCTAAACAATCACTGCACTATAATTCATTCCTGAACTTATGCATGTAGTGCATTTACGTTTAATTCTTATTTCAAAAAGTGTTTTCCAGTCAAATTAAGAAATCTAAAATAAAATCAAAGTAATAATGAAACGTAAAACAAAGGTATTGAATTAAATGAAATCAAACTAAGATCAAGAGTGCATTTGAAGAAGAGAATTTACATTCAATCTCAATAGTAAGAGACTTAGCTATGCATGGTAGCCATGAAATTACAAAAGAAAAAGAAAAAAATAAGCTTGATGACGGCGGCGGCCTCCAACAAGTAGCCAAGGACGAGAGAAGTGAATGATGATGATCTTTACGTTTGCCCTCAATCCTTTTTATAGCTTTCACCCCCTCAATTAGGTCATTGCGCAGCAGTTATTTCGTGAACCACGCCCTCAGAAACGTGGACCTCCTTAATTTAGGGTTTCGCACATGCTGGTCTTTAAGTGAGTTTTAGCCCAAGCTGCTCGTTTAGCTTAAGCGAAAAGTCGCTTAAACTCTTCTTTTTTTGTTACTCTTTTTCATTCAGCGCCGCTTCTCCTGCTTTTCTTAGATTAAACCTAATTCTCAATAGATGTTATCTCTCCATAATCAAACGCATTAAATTGAAAAATAACTAATAAAATCAAATAAAACCAGAAAGAATCAAATTTAAACTGAATTAACAACAAAATCAACCATAAAATCTCTACAAATTAACTAAAAATCAACGCTTATCAACAGGTAAGCTTTATAAGTTACAGATTGCCCAACCCTTATTTGTGATGTTGGCTAACTTAATTTTGATTTTCATTTATAGGTTAAATTGATTTATGGTTGTCATTTATCAAATATATACATGATGTGGACCAATCACAGTTTTGTAGAGGCACAATTATGGCTAACTCATTATATTACCAGAATGCAACTATTTGTTTCCATGTTAGGATCAAGTACATCATATGTTAATCTTGCGGATGATTGATTCATTTATATTAGAATTGGATGAGTTTTGATTGATTTATATTTAGTAACGACAAATGTGAGAAATGTAATGATTCATTCAAATTGTACCAACATAAACTTCATACATAAACAAACTGCATACATAAACATGGTACCAACATAAACTTAAACAAACTGCATACATAAACATAGTACCAATATACTGAATACATAAACATAGTGTTAAATACATATTCAATAAATAAAACCCTACGAACTATAACTCCCTCTCCCTCAGACATCGCTCGCTCGTCAAGTGTATACTTGTCCTTCACGCGAATGTGTCCGAGCCAATTTATACGCAACTACTGTATCCTCATGTGCATCCCCACAGCTAATTACCCTCTGCAATAGGGTGGCTATCCTTCTAAGGATACTCTGAAAAAATAAATAATAAAATGTGACTGTAATCACATAATAAAATGAAATAAAATATTAAAATGTGAATGTAATGAAATGCCGAGGCTGGCTGCTGTGTAAGGTGGCTGGCTAATCGTCATCATGACTATAGCTATGACTATGACTACAACTCCGACTACGACGATCTCCTTGCTCATCCGATTTACATTTTTTTCAAATGTGAACCGGATGGGGATGTCATTCGGTTGTCATTTTTTTTGCAAATGACAAACGGATGACATGTTCATTCGGTTCGCAGTTTTTCAATTTTTTTTTTAAATTAACAGTAACTTTGTGCACTGTGACAGATATAGTTAGGAAAATGTAACTTTGTCCACTATTAAACTGTTCACCTTCTTCTATACCTAATTTTTTAAAAACTTAATGCAATTAAATTATGATTTTGTTATATGTGTTGTCACCTATTATCACCCAATTAAAATTAATGTAATTAAAAGTAAAAAAGAAATGAAGAGTCTCTTTTTTTTGTGTATGTTTACTCCTAATTCCAATTTCCAACCCCATTTTAAACGAAAAGTCTCTTTTGCTATATTTCACGAAGAGTCTATTTGTTTTGCAAGTTCACTCTTCCTCATTGGGTTTCATTTCAAATTCAATTAAAATAAAACTAAATTAATTTAATTAAGGCAAATGAAGAGTCAAAGAAGAGTCTCCTCTACTGCATTTTAGGATGAGTATCTTGTTTTCCATCTTCACTCTTCCTGATTAGGTTTCATTTTAAATTCAATTAAAATAAAACTAAATTAATTTAATTAAGGCAAATGAAGAGCCAAAGAATACAATCTTCTTCCCCAACCAAGGAATCATATACATTTCTCTGAACATATCTGTAACATAACATTCCAACAATTCATAAAAAAAAATAAAGAAATGAGATTTGAGAACCGAACAGGGTGGTGTCCGGTTCACAACTTACATACCGGATGGCACCCCCTTCAATTCATCCGTTTTTCATTTTTTTAAATTTAAGAATCGGACAGCCAGCCATCCAGTTCTCAAATTTCAAAAAAATAAGAACCGGATGGTTGGTTGTCTGGTTCTCAAATTAAAAAAAAAATGACAAACAGATGGTTGACTGTCCGGTTCTCAAATTGTAAAAAAAGTTGGAACTTTTTAATAAAACAGGAATAATTTGATAATTTCTACAAGGTCAGTCATGGAATTAAAATTTGTTATGGAGGTGTAAGAAGAGAGCATGGGGATGGAGGAAGAATTCGTCATCTTCTCTTGAACTATTTGGGCTCAAGCCAATCCATTATAGGACTGATTCTTCCTGCACCTCCATGGTGACTTCCTGCACCTCTATAATTTTAACATATTCCCATTTTAGCCTTGAGAAAAAGACGAAAATAGTCTTCACTCATGGTAACTGTCATTCATTTTTTTTCACTTTGCGAGTTGCACAAACCGCAATACAATTAAAAAATAAATACATTGCGGGTTGTACAACCCGCAATACAAATTTTTTTTTAAATACATTGCTAGTCTTATACTTAAAGGTCTCCACAATGTAAAAATAATGTGATAATTACCATTACACCACAACAGCAAGTTTGTCAACCTGCAACACAAATTGATTTTTAAATACATTGCAGGTTGTACAACCCGCAATGTATTTTAAAAAAAATTTGTCTTGCGGGTTGTACAACCCGCAATATATTTAAAAAAAGTTTTATATCGCGGGTTATACAACCCGCAATGTGAAAGGTGCAGAACATATAATTGCGGGTTGTACAATCCGCAATGTATTTATTTTTTAATTGTATTGCGGTTTGTGTAACCCGCAAAATGAAAAAAAAATCCCAATTACCATAATAAAGGTTATTTTTGTCTTTTTTCAAGACTAAAATGAGAATATATTAAAATTATGGAGGTGCAGGAAGTCAATATGGAGGTGTAGAAAGAATCACTCCCATTATAGAATGGGTTGGGTCACTTACTATAGACTTGTTTAAAGGGTTGTTCTCGACTTCTTCTTCATGCACCTGCACAATTTCTTGATGCACTCCCATAATTTTCAAAATGATATTTTACCCTCCTTTAAAGTTACTTGCGGATTATCCGTTTTAGAACTATTTCGGGACGCGCTTTTTGAAATTTCCGAAACAGGATTTCTGGAGTTTCCATAATGGAATTTTCATAACAGAATTTTTAGAATGAGATTTCAGTAATAGAATTTCTAGATTTCAGTAACAGAATTTTTTGGAACAAGTTTTCCAAGATAAACTTTTTTTTTTTTGGCAACACTTTCTTTCTATCTATTTTTTCCTCGGCAGCATTCTTCCTTTCTTATTCTTTTTCTGCAGCCGCGGTGGTGTAGTTCAGTGAGGGAGGGTATGTTAGTCTATTCCGGTTAGTAGCGGGGTGTAATTAGAGATGTTGGAAGTGCGGAAAGCAAAAGCCTTTCTTCTTTGGCACGTGCCTTCATTGAGTTCGACTCTGATCAAGCTGGTAATTAGTTTATGCAGAAACAAGTTGGATTTTAGAACACAAGGATTCCCCACTCAATAGAAAAAAAAAATAGATGGATTAGGATGTTAAAAAGGTGATTTTAAAATAAAGATTTAAAATAGATAAAAGATTTTAAAATAAAAATTAATTCATATAAAATTTAGTGAAAAAAAAAAGATATCAAAACAAAAATCCAAGAACTAAACCAAATTTAAAGTTATATGATCGTGGTTTGTGTGGATATGATTGATAGATGTACAATGAGTTTGATTTCTTAAGTTTTATGGAGATGGGTCATGAAGAGATTGTGTGACAATACACTTTGATGGCATCATAATGGATAAGGCAATTGGATAATAACGAATTAATGAGTGAAAAAGAAACCCTGAATTTATCTGCTGAAGTTGCTATTGCATTGCAATTTGCATGGCTACTCATATGGATCAGGTATGGTATGGTGGTGTGTGAGGAGCCTTATGCAACTTGACAAACCCTTTTGGAATATGGATATGATCCAATGAAGATTTAGCCTTACCAAATATGTGACATTCCTTTCGGCACAAAACAATAAACAAAAGTAGAGAGCCATTCTCATCACATAGGCAGATAAGGTGTCTGCTTCTTCCTGTTCAAAAACTTTTGCATACACTGAAGTGATGTGCAGTACAGAAAATCTTATATTCTATAATAAACTACTTTTCTATCAATTATCATTTCTAGAAGTAGAATTTTGGTGAAATAGACCATATTTGGTGAGTATTCAGCTTCATTTGTGACTGATATGTTCATAGTCTATTTTCACAAAAAGGTTTAATAGTTATACCGTTAATCAAGTAGGTAAGGTTGCTGCTCAGAATTAATTGGAACTGCAAGCAAGAGAGCAAGTTGAACTTGTGAAGTTTCTTGCAAAATTGCTACTGATGTGAAGTGTTTTATGGATAAAAAGGTGAAATAACTTATATTTATGTCAACTTTCATATCAACTTAAAAAAAAATATTTACTAGTATATTAATACTTCATGGTAAGACTTTTCAGATTATGTGTAGGATTATATGTAAAGATGATCCGATAATAATTCAATAATAGTCTAATAACAGGTAATTTAATAACAATTTGATAACGATCTGAAAACTAACATAAGAATCTCATTACATTATGAAGTTAACTTTAAATTTAATTTAACCTTAAAAAAAATTATTGAAAAACTTTTTTCTAATTAATATAAGATATCACTGAATAACATTTAATTTAAATGAAAGAATAAATATAAAATGGATTTATTTTAAATATACAGTTGATAGGTAGGCCTATCATTAATCATCAATGATATAAATATGCTATGATATTTAATGATATATCTTTGCTGACTGTAATGGATAGAAGCAAAGATTGTCTTTGCTTTGTGTAGTAACAGTGATAGAAGTAGGATCTTGTCCTAGTACTGATAAGACCCTTTTAGTGGTGTATTTGTTTAAAATCCATCATTAGCTTAATTAACTCACTTGGTGCATTTTTTGCATAGTGAATTGTGAGAAACCAAAACTATATGTATATATTTGGTATCTACTCCAAAGTGCAATGGTTCTTTCCATTTTCATAAAAAAAGTGAAAGAAAGTGTTCAGTGGCATTTGGAATTGGGAAGGTGGTCCAATGATTTAAGGTAACATAGCATTTTCAGGCCCTCTTTCCCACCAAAACAAGCATAAAATCTGTTGCAATAAACAACAATGCCCTTTAATCCAATTCTGTTCTGGCCAAGGTTATTTTTTATGTTCGGTTAGTTTGGTTCATTGGACACATGATCTTCAGTGGCATTGTCTTGTGAGCCAAAGTGAAATGACATTTAAGGAAATAATGCAAAACTTTAAGAATTTAGAACATGGTATTGGCCCCATCTCAAATTCTAGACAAGTAGGCAAAAAGACACCCTTTGAATAAACAAACAAGGCACTTTGAGTTATCCATAAGCAAATAATTTCCCTTTGGAGGTTCAAATCTTAGAGGGAAAGCTTATTTCAAGGAAATGGTAGTTGAACCAAAAGTTTGTGCACCACACCAACCTGTTCTAACCGCTTCCAAAATTCTTTGGTCTCAAACAACCTTAACCAAAAGTGGACATGTGGAATCTAGCCAAAGCCAAGTTCATTTCATGTTTGATAACTGCAAGAAGAAGAAGGGTGTTTGAAGAAACAACTTTCAATGATGCAAAATAGTCAGGGGAAAATCATTATTCTCTGCTACATATATTATCTGTGACAAAATGACAAACAAGTTAGGTGCAGTTCAATTAATTAACAACCCCAATGATTTAAAAATTAAAGCATAATAATAAAGATAAGGTAAAGTTCACATATGCATAGAGTAATGACTGACGCATCCTTGTAATAAAATAATGGCATGACCATTAAGTGTATGTATGATCACAAGAATTTGAATAGAAAATGTTTTAAATTTTTTTGAAGGATTGATCTGAATGTCTTTTTCTTTTGGTCAATATTTATGTTAAAGTCTATGTGCTTACATAAATGAGGGAGCGCAAGGGTAATTGGTGAGACATCACATTATGAGGCATGGACCCTTAAACCAAACCAAAATTGATGATTCTATTCATATTAAAAGCTAATACTAATTGCAAACCAAATTCAATATAAAATTGATCTTATCTCTTTGACAAATTCATGTTATTTATCTAATTAAGTGCACATCCAAAATCTAAATAGTTTAGGGAGTTAACTAAACTTATCATCATAACCACCCTCCACTCAAAGGAAAGGTTGTTCTTTTCTTTGAAATTAATGTGAACCAAATCAATAAAGACAAATTCAAAGTTTCCACCATATTATAAAAAAAATGAAGAATTAAGAAAATGCATGCATGCACATATTTAAAGAAAGCTTATAGAGTAAGAGAAAGCCATGATAGGCACTTTTCAACAGAAGAAAATCCTTGTTGACCCCTCTTCCCTTTAAACAACACTTCCGGTTAATAAAAATTGCCATCAATTTTGTATGCATCTTTATAACATCATCATGTTTATTATATCTAAATGCCGTGCACAACTCAATCTCTCATACTCTTATAATAAATTTCTATGATTAATAGTAGCATCATGTGAAAAGTAATTAACAAGAACTACACAAGTATAACATGTTAAAAAGTGAAAAAAAAACATGGTTTGTAACATTGTACTAGGAGGGCAATAATTGAGTTGAAGAGGGATAAGAATTGGTGTTGGAATGTGACCCACTAATGCACTTTTATACCCACACATTTTTTTTGCATCACTATTGTGTTGGATTAATTGGCCTTTAGGCCCTACTTGATCCATGGCCTGTGATGGTGACTTTGGAAGCTGAAAGTGCTAAGAATTATGATACAAAGTTTATGTGGCAAACTCATCCTCTTACCATGTTTATGTGGCATTCTGATCTTGGTGTGTCACTCAAAAATTTTTTGTTCATTGTGTTGTTGCTCTCTTGTGGTTTTTGATATGTTGGTCTTCTCTTCTGATTTTGATAAGTACAGTCACGTACTTTCATTCTCATCTTTTTTTTGTGTCCCCCTTGTCTTGTTAAGTGCCATGGAGAAATTAATTCAATATTCTGTGTGATTGAGAAATTATATTCTTTGCTTGGTTTGAAAGCTAAGGCAGTACGAAACAATTGGGTACAAAGACTCGTTTTTTTTTTTCTATTCCAGGATAATTTAATAAAATTATAAACAATAGATTCGTTGATCAAAGAATTTGTAAAATAATCGTTTGGTGTTCATTTCCAAATTTACAGTCACTTTCACACCTCAATGATTACTTGAAGGTGATGCATTTAAGTAAAAGATTCCCAAAACAAATGAAATGGTGAACGGTGACAATAGTCCACTTCTAATTCTTTAGTTTGGTTATTATATAATAGAAAGTTCAACTTACACTATATAAAGTTACCAATTATATGAAGATTGAGTTTATAAGTTTTCGGGATTGATATTAGACCACCTTATTTAGATTTATGTTATTTAGTGAATATATATATAACTAGTTCATTTTAAAAATAGTTGTCCAAATGATATGATATGTTCAATAATTTTATTAAGATAGATTCTAATATCATCTTAAGAAATAAATTTTAAGTCTAACTCAATTTTATAAAATTTGTTTATAAGGTGAGCTTTGCACCTATTTATATAATATTGAAAGATCATATTCCTAATCGATAGGAGATCTCTAATAATTTATAATATATAAATAGTGTAAATTTTATTTTATAAATTTAATTTTGTAAAGTTAAATAAGAAAAAATAAATAAATAACATCTTAAAATAATTGGTAACATTTTTTTTATCATGTACAATCAGCTTAAAATTAAAATGTTTTAACAAAATAAAGAGAAGTAAAATACAATACAATAACCAAACAAATCGAAGTTTAATTCTGACTAAGTAAAATGATATGAAATTTCCTTAACCATTTTATTTAATCTACAAATTTCCTTTTTATTCATGTTTGATTCTTTGATAACGAAGAAGTGATTACAATAGTTATATTTTTATTGAAATATATTTTATAATAAAATCAAATATCATTTTTTATTTGATCATTTGAGAAATTGACAGAAAAGGTATGAAGATAAATATTGAGTTACTTAATTATTTTTTATCTTAGGAGAAAAAATAAAAAAATTAAAGATATTGTCTGAAATAAAATACATCTTATTGGGTTCCTTTGTAATTTATTATGTCTTACACAAAACAAATTATAACAATTATAACAATGTAATGTTTTACTTCATTCTGTTGTGCTCATTCTTTAACCCAAAGTATGGGTTATTTAAACGTAGAATGAACTTTCTGCAACTTTCCGATTCTGATATTCAATTTTAAAAAAAGTCATCATCAGTATAAAATAGTTATTGTTTTTTAATAATTACGTATCGTTAAAAAATAGAGTGACTATTTTTAATAAAACATTAGTTTTTTACATTTTTTATACAGACAAGTCATTATATCATTAGTACAAAATATTTATTGATTTAACTAATTTTTATTAAAATATTTTGTATTTTTATTAAAGAATTCAGGTTCAGAAATTAAATAATATTAGTTCATATTTAAGCTTTTAATTACATTTATGTTGACCCTTGGATCATGCTTCTCTCTGTCCAGCTATGCTTTTCCTTTTTAAACAACTGGCTAAATTATTTTTTATTCATGCATGATCTGCAAAAGTCAACAATGCTATAGGAAGAAAAAAAAAACACATAAATCTTTAAAAAAAACGTCCACATTGCTACCTGCTCCGTATGAATTGTTGCTAACAAAATTTGATCATCATCAATTAATGTGCAACGTGTTGTGCCATGCATCAAATAATTAGGTTATCTGCAATGAACTAGCCACAACACAAGAACATGTTAATTTATTTAATTAAGTTTACAAATATCATGCATTTTTTTTCTTTTGGTGTTGAATTATATGTATCCAATGTGGTTGAGATGAAAGATAATTATTATGGTCAAGAAAATGTTATTGATGGTTAGAAAATGAGGAAGCAAAAGGCTAAGTTAGGGTCCACATTTGTGTAGGAGAAAGCTTTTCACAGCTAATCACCAACTATGTAGATGGTGATTGCTAGGGTTAGGGTTAGGGTTCATCTACTATTATGACTTATAATTGCTTTGGGTATAGATTAATTAACATAATTTACCACCATGGAAAGTACAAACCCTAGATTCATTTTGCTTTCAATAATCAGATTTAGGTGTAAGTTGTTAGAATTGAAACATGAAGGGAAAATCATTTAACGGTTCAAGATAGTGCTACCATGAAAGAGATGCACCAACAAAAGAATAATGATAAGTGGAAGACAGAGCATCTGATCTAATACTTTTTTTTCTTCAATTTCCTTTGACTTTTTTTTTCTTATCAATTTGCATGATCCCATGTGAAACTGGGTGAGGATAAAGTAGGCTTATCACAAGAAAATCTAATCACTTGTTTCTCTTCTATTTCATGATCTAAAATTAATATATTAATCCAAGCAAAAACATGAAGAACATGAAGAGTTTGGTGTTAATATTTTATTAACATTCGTGAGTAATATTTTGTTTAACCTCAAAAAAATTTTCAAGATATATACATAGATTTTGTTTATACCATATAGTATTTTATGGTAATTTACACAATTATGAAACTATAAATGTTGATTTGTTTGTTATAGATGCCTTTTGTTCTCATTTATGAAATAATAAACTGAAGATTTGTACATAGTTGAATGGTTTTAATTAAAGGAAAAGTTTGGTTATGGTATGATATTGATATTGTAGTCAGATTTATCATGCTACACGTATTTTAAAAATTATAAATAATCAATTAATTAATTAATATATGTGACTAAATAATTGTAGTTTTCAATTTGTTGTTTGATGACATTTTCTTCTTTAAATTTGAATGGAGCGTCTAATTAGTAGGGTGGACCTATGGGAGTAATATATTGTAAAATTGAAAAAAATTTAAAATTTATTTCGAATTATTAATTATTAAAAGATTATATATACTTGGTTTTATCATCTTTAATCAAAAATCACTCTTAAATTGATCTATTTAGTGAATTTCTTTAGTCCTACGATCTTAAATTTATTTTTTTATTTATATTTATGATTTTAAAAGTAGTGTTCTCCATGTATACCTTCATTTTAACCATTAACATGAAAAAAAAATGATAATTATTTACTACACCAAAGTATCTTATAAATAGTAAAAAAAAAAAAAATAGTAATAGAGTTTTCCATGTAAAAACTGATTATAAACGAAAGCGACGTCGTTCAAGATTACTTATTCGTCACAATTCCTTTACGCCATCTCTTATATTCCATCATTTTCAATGAATCAACCACGTCACAATGATTAATGCTCTTCAATCTCCTTCTTCTTCGCCAATTTCAATTTCTTTTTTATGCTTAGGGTTAGGGCATGGTATGATACCCAATTATGAGCCACGAAAATATCTCAATTTCCATATATTTATAAATTACTTGTATTTGTCTTATTATAACTAAAATTAGTGGATATCTATACTTCTATTTTACATATAAATTTCAGCATTTATGCACCTAATAAATACTGAGCCGTATACGAAACTCCTTATGGTATGTATCTGAATTGAGTAATAAATTACTAATTTATTACTATAAACATTGAATAATAAATTGCTCAGAATTGTCTGAATAACACCAATTTAGTAAAAAGGTGACTTCTAAATTACTCAAAAACTCCTTGACAATTTTCACCACCAAACCAAACTTTTGTTTAGTTTTTCATATCATTCTTCTTTGGTTTCTCATGCTAAAAGCAACATAAAAGAAATGTTTCTAGTTTATATAATCTATATTTAAACAAGTTTTCTATAATTTAAAGTAATATTAATTAAATTATATTTTTTATTAAATATTTATTTTATTTTTTTAAGTGTTAAAAGTATTTTATTTTTATATAAATAATCTGTATTTTATTTATATAACTTCTTATTGTATTATTTTTAACTGAGTAGTATTTACTGTTTAGAAAGCTATGTACAACGAAATAAAATAAAAACAAAAGAAACGAATAAAATAAACACTTTTCCTGATGGCATAAATTTTTTACAGGCAGACTTATATTTTAACTAAATAATAAAATTTAATATTTCCTTTCTATTTTATCTGTCTTCAATTTTTTTGCATTCAAACAAACATTTGTTTTTAATGTTTTTGGCATTCGGACAGACAATTTGAATAGTATATAACAAAATTGTTCTATTCACATGTATTCTTAAAAACCGTGTCAATGAATTAAATTAAATATTAAAGATAATTTAATTATTTAAACAGTTGGATGCCTTTAAAAATGGAAAAAGTTATTCGGTGGGAAATTCAAAATCTGAAAATTTAATTTGACTTCTGACCAAAAAATAACACAAAACAGTGATAATGCTTCACGCACCCCTATGAATGCTGTTATAGCGGGAAGCTCCCTCGTTTTCAATTTTGAACCGGATATTAAGCGGACCCGGTTCATCGGTTCATAAGCGGACCCGGTTCAACGGTTCATAAGCAGAGTTCAACCAGTTTCAGAAATTTGTATTTCAAAGAAAGCGGTCTTTTTTTTTTATTATTATTCATTCATAGTTTTAAGTCAATTTATACACATAATTTTTTTATGTATAAGTATATTTAAAATTTAATCATTTTTAAGGTTAAATGGTTTAGATTCAATAAAAGTGACATTTATCAATTATAGTAACACATAAACCACAAGTAACAAATTGCACCATAATGAAGACACGTGAATATTTTATCACATAATTTGACATAATTAACTTGAAGAATATTAAGGTTTTAGTTTATGTTCCTCCAACCAAATATGGAAGCCTTTGCTTAGGTGCATCTAAAAGCTATGACAAGTTATTGGAGAAGCAATTTCTTGCAAGATATATCCCAAGATCTCATCACTTTAAGGAGTTGTTTGTAACACGTTTTGTTCACTTTTTTTCTGTATAAAACAAAATTTTATATAGTCCCATAATTATTCTGTTTATGATATTTTTCAACAATTTATTTGATCAAATAGTTCCAAAGCATTAGGATGTTTCATTCTGATCTACTCCAAAACAATGGAACTTTCCCAAACATTATAAATTATTCCAATAATTGCCAACAATCAACTTTTTTTTTGGATTTAGTTCACAAAGGTTCTGTATTCCTTCAAATGAAGCAAATCTTATCCACTTTTATTTTTGGCTAATTGTTTTATTGCAAACACCTAACATTATATTCCCAGAATTTTGTTCCTAATTTTTTATTTTGTTGGGTGAAAAGTTTCCTTGCACTTTCTTGGTGTAAGGTGTTCATACATAATATTCTTTTAGGCCAAGAGCATTATGATTGTCTAATATAAATATTTTTGTAAATATATTAATACTCAGCCAAAGAGATTTGGTATAAATAAATAACTTTATATTAATGCATGTTTTTTCTACTCTCAAAGATTAGCATAACATAGTTTTATGTTTGTTTTGATTATATCTTAGATGAGAATAATATATTTGTTTCTTGTATGTGAATTTTTTCCAAAAAGAAAAAGAAAATCCACATGAATCATGGAAGGTGAGAAGTGAAAGAAATTAAAGACACCATTGGTGTCTAAATGTCTAAATCCAAACACATGCATATTATGGATGGCATTAACAATGAGAATTTATTTGATAGAGTTTGATTTATTTATAGTTGTTGAGGAACATGAAAAATGGTTGGTAGTATTGTGAGTGGAAGAGAAATGCATGCATGATTTTGTTCTTGATTTGTTTGGTTTGGAAGTGGAGATGGAAGTTGTAACCAAAACCCAATCATCAATGTTGTTCATAAAGGGCCTCTCTTGTTGTTTCTTTTCCCTTTCTCTTTCCCCTTATCTCAAGTAAACCCATCAAACCCTTTTTTCATTTAGAAAGTGAAAGGTTGCTTCATGATCTTGCCAATAGGACTAGGTTCTTGTTACACTTCTTAATATTGACAAATATGAACACACTTCATTGTTGTTTCATGAAATTTTAACCATGCAAGAAGGTTTTGGAAAATGTTATGAAAAGGATTTTAAAAGATAATGAAAGCTTTTTATATGAATTGTTTATTAATACATTATTATTCACAAACCTAATTTACTTCAAATTGAGTAAAGTTTTTTCTTTTTTTTTTTTTAATTTGAAAGAAATATGACTATGAAATGTATATTGAATATTATTTCATTGATAAAAAACCTCAGATAATTAGTTGCGTTGTTTATTTATTGTTTAGTTATCTGTGTAATTAAATGGGGAAAATACTTAAAATATTGGTTGAAAAAGGTAATTTTTTTATCACGTCATTCTTTGATTTATTATGAGAGATTATTTTTAAGTATGACTAGTCCTGTAAAAATAATCTTTACCAAAATTTATTAAAGTGACTTTTTAATTGCATTCGAAAATTCAGAAAATTATTGAGAATGGAAAGGTAAAATAAGTATTATTTGTATTTATTAATATAAAAAATATGATAAATCTATAAAAATGTATACTTTTTGTTATTTCCACCTTCATAAGAAGAAAGTCAAAGAAATTGAATATAAATTATATATAATTACATATTTACCTTATTAATGAGAGAATAGAAAAAGTGTAAATGAATATTATTTTACTGTAAAAAAAAAAAGGCTTAAGAAAGCTTCAAAACTGTTAAAACACTATTTTTATGATACTAAGTGGGAATGGTCCAAAATATTTATCTTTTTTTATTATTGAGCAAGATTTGTAATTCTGGGAATAAAGAAGAAACACACAAGTCTTATCTCATCATATCCATCCATTTCTCTTAGTTAGACAAGTTAACCTTTAATTTAATGTATCTTTCAGGTGTGAAAAGTTTCAAATAAATAACAATAGTAATAATAATAATTATTTTAAAATTAAAAGCTAAACTTGTATTGCTTCTAGCTTTGTAATAATGATCCTTAATGCATTCATTAAAAATAAATAAATTTGAATACGAATTATTAATATAGTTTAATATAATTTCGTAACTCCCAACCAAAAACTTGCTGCAAATTTGAAATCACATAAATATTTCAGTCATTGATTTCAAAATCCCTCAGAACTCTGACCAACCCTCTTCACATTCTATTCTGGATCCCACTCCTTCCACCAAACACACAAACCAAAAAAACTTGCTTATTCCTATTTTAACTAATTAAACAAAAATTATTGCAAAAAAAAATATTTTCTTCATGAAATATGAAAATTTAATCTAAAATTAAATACAATAAATTACATACAAGCCAAGTATAAGTAGCCATTTAATTTTATATATTTTTTATAGAACAACTTCTCATACTTGTATGTACTGCAATATGATTTCATTAGAGAAAATACATACAAAATTGAAAAGCCATGATATATTTTTCAGTAATAAAAAAAATAATTTAAGAAACTTTATTATACTAAAATATCATGCAGATACAAATAAAAACAATTAAAATGATTCTGCAGGTGAAGCCTGCAAGAATAAAACTTGTATTTTATTAAGTTTGAATTTTACTGTAAATTTTTATTAAAATGTTAACTAGTAAATATTTTTTAAACTAATTTTGCAGTAAGGATTTTGTTTATGAGTTTTACAAATCCAAAACATTTAACTTTTATGAATAAAAATGAAAAAAAAATTAGAGAAAGTTGAATTCAAGAGAAAAAGAATATGATTGGATGGAGTAAGAACAAGGTGTGGGTCCCAAAGCTCCATGAAAGTGGGGCCCACTATCTCTCAAAGACCATCTACTCCTCACTCTTGAGTGTTTATAAAAGCAGCTTCAAAGCACCACCCTTTTCCTCCAACACAGCCAAAAGGGTCAAAACAAATCAAAACAAAAAAATATATTACTGTTGTTCACTCTTTCAAGCTGCAATTCTTTTTTTTTTTTTTTTTTTTTTTCCTTTCTCACTTTTTTCTCTTCAATAATTCTGCAAAAAGGAAGAAACTTGAGCACAGAACAAAAAGCATTCTTCCCTCCACACGTTGAAGCATAGAATAAAGTGTTCAAGGGCCACTGCTTTACCAGGCTGAGGAACAACACAACAAGAGGGTGTTGTTTTTTATTGCTAAAGTTTTAATTTTTTTGCTGTCATGAGCTTCAACAAGCTCATAGTGTGGAATGTGCCACTACTACTCTTGGTGGTGGTGTTTGCATGGTCACTGATCGGTCATGCTTCAGCTTCTGTGTCCTATGACCATAAAGCTATCACCATCAATGGACAAAGAAGGATACTGCTTTCTGGCTCCATTCACTACCCCAGAAGCACCCCTGAGGTATTTCACTCAAATGTGTTTCATGGTTTCTTCCATTTTAACTTCCTTCCAAATGGGCGCCTTAAAGTTTCTTCCTTTTCAGATGTGGCCGGATCTTATTCAGAAGGCAAAGGAAGGAGGTTTGGATGTGATTCAAACTTATGTTTTCTGGAATGGCCATGAGCCTTCACCTGGCAAAGTAAGAACCTAAGAAGGAGCAATGTTTGCTTGCAGTGTTTGGAAATATGCATTTGTTATTATAATCACATTTTTTTTTTCTTTTGGGTACTGTAGTATTACTTTGGGGGAAACTATGATTTGGTGAGGTTCATAAAGCTGGTGCAGCAAGCAGGTCTCTATGTGAACCTCAGAATTGGTCCTTATGTTTGTGCCGAATGGAACTTCGGGTAATGAAAGAGATGAATTTTGTAGTTGCATAGGAAAAAGTCCTTGCTGATATAGTAACTAGGAGTTTAATTAACATCTTAATCTTTTTCATTTTCAGAGGTTTCCCTGTTTGGCTCAAGTACATTCCAGGTATCAGCTTCAGGACAGACAATGGACCGTTTAAGGTAAGATAAAAATTCACTCTAAAGTATCATACAAAAACTTTCCTTTTTTTCACATGTTTCCTGTTGTGAATTGTGTACTAATATACTTTTTCTTCTTTAATGTCGCTGTGGTTAAGTTTCAAATGGAAAGATTTACCAAGAAGATTGTGGATATGATGAAAGCAGAAAGGTTATTCCAGTCTCAGGGTGGTCCAATAATTCTATCTCAGGTAGATGACCTATGCAGCTACCCTTTTGCTCAATCCATTCACTTGTTTATATTTTCGTGTAGCTTTTTCAATTTGAAAATAGTTATAGCCTTGTTGCTCAAAATAAACTGGAGATATATATAGAGAGAGAATATTCACCGTTTTATACTTTTGCAAAATTTTTGCACAGATCGAAAATGAATATGGACCTATGGAGTATGAAGTTGGTGCTCCCGGTAGAGCCTACACTCAATGGGCAGCTCATATGGCTGTAGGACTTGGCACTGGTGTTCCATGGATCATGTGCAAGCAAGATGATGCTCCTGGTCCTCTTGTAAGCTCAGCTTATTTGTACCATCTTCTTCAATTTTTATAGCCTGTTGTCTTTGGTGGGGATTCTAGAGACAGTATGTTTTGTCCATTTTGCCAATGGAAGAAATGAGTGATTATTCCTTGTTGTACATGGTTGGATCATTCCTTGTTCAGTCCTTTCACTACTGTTCTCATTGTCATACCTGGCTGGCTATTAACAATTATATAATCATAGTGAAACTACCCTTATTACTTGTGGTGGAAATTGAAAATCTGACATTCTTGTCAATTTTCATTAATAGTGATGGAGAGAGAAATATACTGTTTTATATTCTCAATAAATGTTATATTTGCATGAATGCATGTAAATCCAAATTTTCCAATCAGGATCAAAGTCCACATCCTAATTCTGATATAACTTTTTGCAGATTAACACTTGCAATGGCTTCTATTGTGATTATTTCTCTCCAAATAAGGCTTACAAACCAAAGATGTGGACAGAAGCTTGGACTGGCTGGTATAACAAATTTGAAGCTTGTTCTTTTGTGCCTTGTTACTTCTTAGAGGTGCTCATTACTCTTTTAAACTTGTAGGTTTACTGAGTTTGGAGGTGCAGTGCCTCATAGACCTGCTGAGGACTTGGCATTTTCAATTGCAAGGTTTATACAGAAAGGAGGATCATATGTCAACTATTACATGGTAAATTGAACCTTTATTGATTTCATTGTGTGAATTTAATTCACCCTTGTATAGTAAATTAAGCCCCTTTATTTTGTTCATTCAGTATCACGGAGGAACAAATTTTGGTCGCACTGCTGGTGGTCCCTTTATTGCTACAAGCTATGATTATGATGCACCTCTTGATGAATATGGTATGCATAAAGAGGAAAACAGAGTTCTTATATATATATTTTTCTCATGAATGGTTTTTAGTTATTGAATGTGTTCTATGCAGGACTGCCAAGACAGCCAAAGTGGGGTCATCTGAAAGATTTACATAGAGCAATAAAACTCTGTGAACCTGCTTTAGTATCAGGAGATCCTACTGTTCAAAGGCTTGGAAACTATGAAGAGGTATAAATAACTTTGTTTAGTTTTCTGAGAATTATTTGGGAATCCGCTTTGTAACTGGTCTAAACTTTCAACTTTCTTAACCAATGTATAGGCTCATGTCTTTAGATCAAAGTCTGGAGCTTGTGCTGCATTCCTTGCAAACTATAACCCGCAATCTTACGCAACAGTGACATTTGGAAATCAGCATTACAATTTACCTCCATGGTCTATAAGCATTCTTCCTAACTGCAAGCACACTGTTTATAACACTGCAAGGGTGAGACAATTTACACCAACTTTAATTTCAGATTACTATGATGGAGATTTTTTTCCTGTGAAACATGACCAAATATAAACTATTTAGTTGGACTTTTCAATGAAAAAAAGGGTGTTTTTTTTTAATAACTCTTCAACTGAAGGTTTCAGAAAAAATGATAATTTGAAATCTCTTACAGGTTGGTTCTCAGAGCACAACAATGAAGATGAGTCGTGTTCCTATTCATGGAGGACTATCTTGGAAAGCGTTTAATGAAGAGACAACCACTACTGATGATAGTTCCTTCACTGTGACTGGCTTGTTGGAGCAGATAAATGCAACCAGAGATTTGTCTGACTACTTGTGGTACTCCACGGAGTGAGTGTGACCTATAACTCTGCAATGTTCTTACTTTTATTTCTCTTAACCATTATGGTTATAACATTATTGATGTATTAGCTCAATTAAGTTTGTAGATGATGAATACTTATCTTGTTCCTTTTCTTGGCAGCGTTGTGATCAATCCCAATGAAGAGTTTTTAAGGAATGGAAATAATCCTTTTCTTACAGTTTTATCTGCTGGGCATGCTTTGCATGTTTTTATCAACAATCAGCTGGCAGGTGAGCATTATACTGCTGGTTGAAACTGTTTCAGCAACACTAATTGTTTAAACTACAAAGAACCATTTTCTTCTTGCATACTACAAATATTCAATTTCTATAAAATGTGCTTTTTTGTAATGAGTCACTATTTTATTTTGCTTCATCTTTGATACACTGAACCTTCTATTTATCTTCTTGTGGTCAGGAACTGCATATGGAAGCTTACAGGCCCCCAAACTAACCTTTAGCGAAGGTGTGAGGCTCAGAGCTGGTGTTAACAAAATCTCCCTTTTAAGTGTTGCAGTTGGGCTTCCGGTTTGTTCTCTTTGTCCCTCTCTTTCTTTTGTGAACACTGCATGTACACACTGTACTTACAAACAAATCTGATTGTTTAGAATGTTGAACTCTGATTATGAGCATGACAATATTTATTCATCTGCTACCTGTTATTATCATGCAGAATGTTGGTCCACATTTTGAAAGATGGAATGCTGGTGTTCTTGGCCCAATAACATTAAGTGGTCTCAATGAGGGGAAAAGAGACTTAACTTGGCAAAAGTGGTCATACAAGGTTTTTCAAACGTTCTCTTTGCTTTCTCTTTCTCATTATTGCTTTAGTTTGATTGAGATTCGTTTGAATGCTTGTTTTAGGTTGGTCTTAAAGGTGAAGCCTTGAATCTACATTCTCTTAGTGGAAGTTCCTCTGTTGAGTGGCTTCAGGGGTATTTAGTTTCTAGAAGACAGCCCTTGACATGGTACAAAGTGAGTATTGTGATACCTCTATACTACCCTGCAAAACTTTTTCATCTGTCCATTGATTCTGGGTGTAAATGCAAGAAAAGGGACCATTTTGGCAGTAAAAGTAATGTCCTTTCTATTCTTTTGCAGACTACCTTTGATGCCCCAGCTGGAGTTGCACCATTGGCTTTAGACATGGCCAGCATGGGCAAAGGTCAAGTGTGGATAAATGGACAAAGTCTGGGCCGCTACTGGCCTGCTTACAAAGCATCTGGTTCTTGTGGTTATTGTAACTATGCAGGGTCTTACAGTGAGAAAAAGTGTGCAAGTAACTGTGGCGAGGCTTCTCAAAGATGGTGAGAAATGTCTAGCTTGTTCTTGAGTTCTGTTGAATGTTGGTTACAAACCATTGTCATACTAATTGCTGCATCATAATTTCAGGTATCATGTTCCTCAGTCTTGGCTGAAGCCGACCGGAAATTTATTGGTTGTGTTCGAGGAACTCGGCGGTGATCCGAACGGAATCTTTTTGGTTAGAAGGGATATTGACAGTGTATGTGCTGATATCTATGAGTGGCAGCCAAATCTTGTTAGTTATGAGATGCAAGCTTCTGGCAAAGTCAGAAGTCCTGTGAGACCAAAAGCACATTTGTCATGTGGTCCTGGACAAAGAATCTCATCAATCAAGTTTGCTAGCTTTGGCACTCCAGTAGGATCTTGTGGAAGCTACCGTGAAGGAAGCTGTCATGCTCACAAATCATATGATGCTTTCCAGAAGGTATTTTACTTGTTCAATTCTTTTCTGGGATGGTTTCTTTCTAAGCTTTAAAGTCATCTTGAGTTTAAGTTTAATTTATTCTTACAAAACCGACTTGTAAGATAAAGATTGTCTTTACTTATATACTATGAATATGAATTGGTTTTATCTCTAGTCAATGTGAGATTTTTAACACTGCAGGCCAAGTGATCAATTTTTAGTTTATGGTACTGAATACATTATTTGATTATGACTTTATTGGTGCAGAATTGTGTTGGTCAAAGCTCTTGTACGGTGACAGTGTCTCCTGAAATTTTTGGAGGAGATCCATGTCCAAGTGTGATGAAGAAGCTCTCAGTGGAGGCCATTTGCACCTGATCATTATCAAGGTCTGAGAATAAGTGGAATAAAGGTTCCATATTTGATTTATTGAAGCTAAGTTTACAGTTGTAGATCACCACAGGCATTGATTTGGCTTTACCAAGGTGAAGTTGCAAATGAACACAACACACCATGTGGTTGAAAGCCTCTTGGGATGATTGTGGATTTGTGTGTATATATATTGGTGTTGTGCTTGTTATAGTGAGGTGGAGAAAGGTGAAGAAAAGGTACCTGATGCACATTGAGACGACATCGACTTAGTCCATGTGCAAATTGGTTTTTGTATGTTTGGAAGTGTCTTGCTTCCTGTAATGTTGTAATATTGTGTAGGAGAAAGCAATTTGGTGCTTTCTTATTAGAAAACTTCGAATGTAATAAAGATCAGGCATGTTAATTCAATGATGTTTTGCTTATACTTGTTCTTGTTTTGAGAAAGTGTTACTACTACACTTCCTTTCTTTTTCTTCCAGCATCCCTTACTTTTACAAATATCAAAATGTTATTTTTTTAAAATTTGTATTTTAAACTATATAATTCAAAATATTGTATAATTTAAAATACATAATTTAGAATACAAAAGTTATATTTTAGATTGTAAAAAAAAAAAGTGAAAAGGAGTAGTTTGAGAAGATGAAAAAGGTAAGATGATATTTTTACTTTTCTCATAGAGATTAAGATAGAAAGGACGGAGAAACACCAAAACAAGTATATGCAATCATATTTTAGTCCATGTTTTGATAGGTCGAATATCTTTCACCTCATGGATCACATTTTTATTCTAAGATGAAAAATTAGATTTTGAAATCATTCTAAAATAAAATGAAATGAACTAAGATTTTTATAGAAAACAGAAAGAGGATATATCATTAATAATTCAGTGTAATTTATTTATCGTTCAGTGTAATTTATTTATCAAGTAAAATTCACTTACTTCGTATTTCAATGGTTGGTGTAACTTGAGAATTGTTGTCGCTGTTGTAGTTATGGTCGTCGTGTGAAGTTAAAGAAAGATGTTGGTATTGTATTAATAATTCAGTGTAATTTATTTCATCCATTAGATCGAGTCAAATTGTTAGCATTGTAAACTTTTTTGCATGTATGGCAAAAAATTTTACTCCGTATTTCGATGGTTGATGTCACTTGAAAATTATTGTTGTTTAGTTATTATTGTCGTGGTCACATAAAACTAAAAAAAGAAGTTGGTGTTGTATTAGGAAGCTTTCTAAAATACACCACATTAGTCCAAGTAATTGATTATGCAAATTTTCAAAATATATAAAAATGATAATGGATTAAATATAATATATAAAAGTTTGATAAAATAGAGTTAGACTCTTAAATTGATTATGAGAAATGGATAATTTATTATGTTATAAAAAATAATCACATGATGAATTATGAATAAAATACAATTTAATTATGTTATAAAATAATAAATTATGTGTCATGTATAATTGATTACCTCATTCTCGATTACATTATAATATAATAAAATAATAAAAAAAATGAAATTTAAAATAATATTAAATATTAAATAAATTTATATAATAAAAATATTAAATACTATTATTATAAAAAATAAATAATAATAGTTAAAAATAATGTTTTAGATTGTCAATATTAAAGTACCATTGTGACTAATTGGATTTATAGTCAAGCCGGTGAACTCAGTCTTCAAGTGAATCGATTTTTTGGGTTTTTTTTGGGAGAGTTTAAACATAATCATGTCCATTTATAGATATTTAAGGTATGGAGTTTGCATGTAATAATAATTTTATATATTTTAATAAATAATAGTTTATTCGGTTTCGACAGGAACCTATTAACCCAATGCCCTGATCGTAATCCAAGTCTCAAACGTGTCAAACATTCCCTGAAGATTAATTGCTGATTAAATAGTTTCATCACTTCGTTGGGTCATGTTGAAATATGCAGGCATATCATTACTTCAGAAACTACCACAACAATATTTGAAAACAGTGTAACAAATTAACAATCCATCTGCTACTCTAACAATAAACAAAAAGGGTTTTCAAGGGTGGAGTGGGGGGAAAATGTAACTTCCCGGCAGTACTTGCTTTCAGTCCTCTTAATTGTTAAAGCCTCTCAGACTCCGGGTTCCGGTTGTAATCATCCCTATATGATGCCTGAAATCAGTCAATCTTCACCGAAGAGTAAATCTTGCGAACAAACCAGAAGCAAGCATAGAACCCAATAGTTCCCGTCAACACAAAGAAGGCGTATGAAACTATTATCATATATCCAAAGTAAAGGATGCCGGATACCAGCTTTGAAATCTCCAACTTCGTAAAGAAGTAGAAAATTGAGTAGAGGAAAAGGTACAAAGCAGAGGACCCAGCAGTGAGGTACGATCTCCACCACCAATTGTAATCCTCACTGCACAATTGGAAGTAGCAAAGCACAATGGTAATCTCGGCACAGGTGATTAATAGGATCACAAACACTATGAAAAGGAAGCCAAAGATGTAATAGAACTGGTTCAGCCATATTGATGTGAGGATAAAGAAGAGCTCGATAAACACTGCACCAAATGGAAGAATGCCGCCGATAAGAATTGAGAAGACAGGTTTCATATACCAAGCCTGCTCAGGTACTTGCCTAGGAATTTTATTAGTCTTCACTGGGTCTTCAATAGTTGGCTTTTTAAAACCCAAGTAACTGCCCACAAAGACCAAGGGTACTGATATACCAAACCATAAGCAGACTAAAGCAAACATGGTTCCAAAAGGGACTGCTCCGGAGGACTTCTCCCCCCAGATTAAAGCATTAAGTACAAAGAAGACAGCAAAAAGAATGCCCGGAAACATAAACGCAGTTTTCAAGGTATTCCTCTTCCATTCTGTGCCCTTGAACATCTTGTACAAACGTGCTGAGGAGTACCCAGCAAATAAGCCCATAAAAACCCACAACAGAACCATCGCAGTCATGAGACCTCCCCGATTAGATGGAGACAAAAACCCTAGCAGAGCAAATATCATCGTCACAACTGTCATGGCAAAGATCTGAACACCAGTACCAACATAAACACAAAGCAGATTCGAATTGACCGGTGGCCTGAAAACATCTCCATGAACAAGTTTCCACCCAGTTTCTTCTTGGGCCTCATCTTGGGTTTCTAGCTGATTATAATTAGCAATATCTCTGTAAAGAGTTCTCATCATGATCATTGCTACCATTCCAGACAAGAAAAGAACAATCATCAGAGAGTTAATGATGGAGAACCAATGGATCTGATCATCATTCATTAAAAGATATGTGTCCCACCGTGATGCCCATTTGATATCACTCTCCTGAAAAAATACCAATGAAACTTGGCTTAGCATATCATATAATAAATGAGTTGACAGTTTGAGCAGGCCAAGATTTTAATTGGCAATACCTTGAAGGAAACATCATATGTGAATACGACATCCTTGCCTGTATCAACTTCTTGTGGGACTGTACTACCTTGCATCAAATTCTTGGTATCTTTATTGCATGTTGTTACCTGTGGGTCCTTGTCATTCCACTCCTTGTATTCATGATTTATGCTGTTTACAGTTACACAATTCATATAAGAAAGACATAACACACATTAAGCAGTCATTTGAAATCAAATATACAAGTGCTTTACTTTAGTTAAATAGATTCAATACGTAAAGAAATGCATAAGTTATGATACTTACCACGAAAGAAGAAAAGATTATCTAAGAGCCATTTATAAGATTCTAATGCAAAATATTATGTTCTTCAAATAAATGTGACATCATGAAGAAGTTAAAGATCTGTTAGATAAAAATCTAACTATTTGTTTCATTCTTATTTCGTACGAAAAGCATGCTTTTCCAGATATATAATAGTATATATATATATATAACAAAATCTAATATGAAATTATAAAACCCAACCAAGTTAGGTCAACATTAGAATGCAACATCTCCTTAACAGAGAGAGGAAAAGAAAAGAACAATACCTGTTTGGGGTGACCTCAAATCCAACAATACGAGCAGAACCAGTTTCTGGATCCTTGTGATACATGACTCTAAAACTCAAGTGGTTATTGATAAAATATTTCTCCTCCTTGCTCTGTAGGAAAATCGTAAAATTGTTACAATATGGAGTGACAAAAATGATTCTTCAAATTAAACTATATAACAAAATTCAAGCTGAGTTATACCCCTTGATAGTTTCCTTTGAACCCAACACGAAATCCATGTTCATATGTTGTTGATTGACTGCCATCCCTCCTTTGTCTACGAACAGCAACAGGAAGGTTATCCAAAATCCTGCATGTTCAATTCAGAGCTTCAAGGGTCAATGGAATTCAAAGCAGAAACCTATAGACAAGCACCAGAGAGGCCAATGAATCTTAGCAAACTAATTAAATGAAATCATAATACATAACTAAGCACTAGCTCCAATACATTTACCACTTACATGTTCACTCGATATTCATCATCAATCTTTTCTTTAAAACTCTTTGCAGATTCAGCATCCAACTTTTGATGACAGACAACAGTGCAAGACTGTTCCTTCCTCATTTGAAACTGGAAAAAGAAGACAACGAACCTTTTATATTGACACAACTAAACTACAAACCTTTTATGGCCACTGAATTACATCATCATCTTATCCAAATGTCAAAGGATGAGATAACAGAAGCTCACCGTATACACTGAATTCTCAATGCGATCACCTCTAAGCACCTCTCCCAAATTCTCTGCATTGTTCACTATCTTGGTGGGTTTGCAATAGTTCAAGAAGTAGTAGTCATACGGAAGTTGAGTCTTTGTAGAAGACAGTTTGTTCACTTTGACAGAAAGGGGGTCCCCCTGGTCTCACACATGAAACAACAACTCAGTATCTTTATTCTTCACTCCCAAAAAATTAGAAACCAAAAACAACACAAATCGAAATGAAATTCTCCCAATCTCACCAAAGTTCCAAATCAACAGATACCAAATCTCAAACAACACACTACATTTTTCATTTCCAAAGACCAAGTCAATCACGAGCCACATTAAACATACAGTTTCCACGTGCACCTATAAAAACATAACCAGGCTCAATCACTCGTCGCAAGTGATCAACCTCCTCGAAAACAGCGTAAAGAGGAACTCAAACAGCAACGAAAGAGCTCACAGAGCTCATAACCGAACACGAAGATCCCTGAGATTCCGTCTTCGGAATCGGCAACACGATTGTCATTTTAACGATTCCATTACACAACATTCTAAACTAAAACAAAAAAAAAAACATCACAACCGCGGAATCATCCAAAATCAATTCAGTTATTTCACGAACACGCAATCGATTATCCTAAACACATCGCGAGACGAAATTAACACTAATTCGACACAGATCAAAGGCAAAACCCTAGATCCGAGCAGCGCGGCGACGGAAAAAAGGTGATCAATGGATTAACGAAGCACATCGCGCGGAATTTGAAAGAAACGAAAAGGAAGGAACGGAGAGAGAGAAGAAATGGAAAACGTACAATTTGGAAATCGCGAGGAGCGACGCCGGGAAGGTAGAAGGAGTGGACGGAGGAGAAGAGGAAGAGAGCGGCGAAGACGAGGGAGATGGCGGTGCTTGCCATCATCTTCTTCTTCATTGGTACCTTTGTCGTTTCGATGTGGGAGAAAAAGAGAAGAGAGAAAGAAAGATAAACAAATATATGCAAAATAGAACCAATGAAGAGCCACTGTTTCTGTTTCTGGTTACTCTACTACTAAGTCTGGTTACCCACACGCACTGCAAAAAAAAACTATTAATTTCTCGACACATTTGTTCTTCGTCTACTACTACTACTACTGCGTTTCAGATCCTATAAATGTGTGAAATTATTTTTTAAATTTAATTACGGTCATGTAAGGAAATGTTAGATTATCATGTAATTACAAATTATCATATAAGATTCAATTAATTAATTCGTCGAGATTAAAATATTCTTTTATTACATGTAATAAATTCGTATTCAATATCTTTTAAAACTATTACTCCGAGAATAATAAAATAATTACAAACAATATGAAATTAGTTTATTTTATCAAGTGCTTCTTTATTAATGAATAGAAATAATTCTAATCAAGATTATAAGTGAGGTATTATTCACTTTAAAACTCAATTATATCTTATTTTAAATAATATTTTAGGATTAATTATTATATTTGAGATATTATTTATTTTAAATTTTGAAATTTTATTACAATTTTATCTTTAAAAAATATGTCAACAAATTTAAAAATAAAATATATTTAAATTAAGTTTGTTCTCGACTCTTATAAAATTATTGAATATATTAGAATAATTTTTTTTTTTAAATTTCGAATTAGGATATAAGAATATGATAAGTTGATATCTTTTTTATGTAAATGAATTATATATATATATATATATATATATATATATATATATATATATATATATATATATATATATATTATTGAATTTTTTTAATGTGTTTATATTTAGAAGTTATGATGTGAATATGATATACTATAAATGAATTTTGAATTTGTTTAAAAATGTAGTATAATTGAGTTTTTTTTATAAATTTATGTTACTAAATAAATAATTATTATATTTAGGTCATGGTCTAAGAGTATATTTAATAGAGATTAATATTTTAAAATTTATCGGTAATTCAATTTGACTTTTTCATCGGTTGCCAATAGAATACTCTAAATTTGTGAAACTTTTACATGAGCTGAGAGTTTCGATATAGAGTGGAAGTTTATTTTTCTTGAATTTTGCATATGTTCATCGGTTTTCATCCAAGAATAATTGGTTCAAATTTTTGTAAATTTCACTTGATGAATTTGTAAACGTAGTGGAAAATGTTGACGTGTGAGAGTACATTTATATTTCATGTTTTTCACTATCTTTTATATACAATGGGAATGTTACATTTACATTGTCATCTAATTATATAATTTCATATAATTACAAGTTAATTATTTTAGCAACTTTAAAGTAATATCTAACTATTACCAATGTAAATTATCTCTAGATTGTATGAAACATAAACTCTGTTATTAATACATAATTATTATCAGAAGTGTAAGTTTTAACAAGATCCGCAACATCGTGTTAGGTTAACAAGTTGAAATACAATCTCAAATTATCCTTAAAAAAATCAATATATCCTTTAAAACATGACAAGGTTGATTTCTAAATTTTAAATCCATTGATATTACATTCATAACAGAGCAAATAAATAATATATTGCAAAAATAAAATCTTAATTAGTTAATATTATAGGAACTTAATCTGACTTAAGATTAATTAATAGTAGTAGAGTTTAGACATTGGAAATATATAAAAGTGGTTTTAAAAAATAAATATATATAAAATGAAGAACATTGATGAAATCGATATTCACCTACTAAATGAAGTAGTTCATCCCTCTCTATCTCTCTTTTAAAAAAATGTTTAATTTTTGTAATCCCATTATGTATCTTAATGAATACGTTTTTTTCTTCATCCGACTAAAGAATTTTGTTCTTTTATATTTTCGACATTGGAAATATATTAAAATGTCTTAAAAATATATATATAAAGAGAAGAAGATTGATGAGATGATATTTTCTCACTTTTTAATCAAGTAGTTAATCTCTCTCTATCACTCTTTTTAAAATTTTAGAATAATATTATGAATACCAAACCCTATCTCTCATTTTCAATTAGCTTAAATGCCAAAATCAATATCTACCACATATTAATTTATAATATCCATTTTACAATGCTCTCGTAATTTGCTCATAACTATTTTTTTTTTCAAATGAAATGGTTAATAAAATAAAATAAAAAAAATATCAGAAGAGTTTGATTAATTAAACATTTTGCATTCAGTGATTATAACAAATAAATAAATAAACTTCTTTATATTTAGGCCTCATTGGGTATTTTTTATAATTAAATTGGAGTCTAATCGGTTTCTCAGAATTCACATTAAATAATATAAAAATATTAAATAATAATAATTCCTATATCATATAGATAACTACATGATAGTAATTTATTATAATTTATAAACTATAAACACTGTATATTTTCAATTTAGGTAAAAATTGAAATAAGAAATTAGAAAATAAGACCACAAAGAAAACGTGCGAAGTTAACTCATGTTTTAATGTGTATGTTTAGTGTTTTTAAATTGTGTGAACTGTGATACGTAAGGGCACGTAATGATTAAACACCATTAAGAATGAGTTGAATTAAAATTTATTAGTCATTTAAAATTATTTTTGAGTTTATTCTTCACGTCGTGAAAAATCTTCAAGCTTTTATTCTTATTTCGAAAAATCGAATCAACCTATATTGTTTATGAAAACTATAAAATGTTAATTTTTGCTGAGTGAGCTGTATTTTTATCTTGTATAACAAGATACTGTCATTTTAAAAATAAACAAGCAAATTAATAAAATGTAATGCTATTATAATTGTTTAAAAGAATAAATACTAATTAGAAATTATATTTAAGTAAATAATATATACGGAATTTTTTCATTTCAAATGTAAAATTGTAAATATAAAGTTTTGGTTCTTTCTCTTCCTCAGGCACCCTTATTTCCTTAAGACATGAAATTCCAATATAAAGGAAGTTGACTTCATTCTCACTCATTTAGGTTGAAAATTAATAGTGGGGTACATATTTTGAATGGATATTATTGAATGTACATAATAATTGGACGAATTTAGAAATTGGTTTAGTTGTTTGGTTTTAAGAAGTTCTATTTACATGTTTTTGGATTTGTTTTGTGAATTGTTAACGATTTTTAATCTCTTTTATGTTATTTGAATTATATGAAAACTATAAATATGATTAAATTGCAGTGTACACTCAAAATTAATAGAATGATAGGTTAAAATGAGATCTTTAATTTAAATCAATCTTAATAAGATCAAATTGGGTTATTTGGTGTTATTATACTAATTTTTAAGCTAACGAAGTCTAAAGAGAAATTGAGATTTGTTGAAATTTCTTTACCTTTTTAGAATGAATGATAATTTGAGTTATGATTTTGAAACAAGGATTATCTTATCAAAATGTAAGACATTACAGTGGTCTTAGGTTGATAAATGGATCAATGTACTTTTTTAAATTCAATATTTTTTTTGAAAATAGTTAAATATTTAAAATATTTGTAGGATTATTTGGTGTCTTTATTAGACAATAAACATGTATTAAAATTTTGATCATAATTTTTTCTGTTTTGTATATATAACTGTGATTGTAATTAAATTTCTTATTAACTTAGCTTTTTGTATTTTGTATTGTAACTCTTTGTTACTCAGATTATTATATTCCGGCATAAAAGTAGATAATGATAGATACAAAGAATAGCATACGTTCATAATAAAGGGAAAATTTTCTATAATTTTTTGAAAACACATAATTATGAGGTTTTACAAGTCTATAAGAATAGTTATTTATGATGTTTATGTTATATTATAGTACCATATTGGAATCTTTACCAAATAATAGGAAGATTAGTTCCAAAATTTCATCAAATAACTTGATACTTACCTTCGTATTATTTCACTAACTAACTTTGTTTAATGATTTTATTTCAATAAAGTTGTTTATAAATTTTGAAATATCAACTTATGATTTATAAGTGGTTTTATGAATTCTAAACTTAGTTATTTTCAGTGATAGTTGTTGTCCTATCAAAATTAATTAGATTGAATATTAATTTTAAGAAATTATTTGGCATATATTATTAAGTTATATTAGGGTTATAAGCAGTGTAGATTAATGTGCGAAAGGGTCAACATAATTCGAATGTTCTTCCCATGTTTGGTTCAATTCTTTAACAAAAATATGAGGTTGAAATAGGGATTTATAAATAAGAAAGTGACCAAGTTGAAATTGTTTAACAAAAATATGAGGGAGAAAATAAATAAGGGAAAATAGTTGTTCAGTAATAAAATATTGTCTGGAATCTATCTTAAAATTAATGTCACCATTAATATTAAATTGTTGATGGTGAACACAACATAACTATTGATTTAAGTTAGATCTCAATTCTTTTCTAGTTTTGTTTTTTAAAATCCACTACTTTAAGCAGTAAAACATAATAAAATGGTTTCAATTTTTAATAATAAATTTGTTGCATTTTATTGTTCACAATTTTGTCACATTTTTGTGTTTGAAAAGTGAACTGTAAAATAAACTCAGTAAATCTTATAGTGTCCTTCAAAATAGTATCCTATAATTTTATTTATAAAATGATTCTAATGAAAGATGTGAGAGTTTTATGATTTAATTTACTTAAAAAAAATTCTTGTTGATTAATGAAAAATTACATATATAAACTATTTTATGTTAAACTTTTTATTTTACTGAAACAATGAACGATTTGGATATAAGGTTAACATATATTATCATGGAAGAGTATCGATCTTTTCATGATAATTTTTTTAATATAACTAAATTTAAAATTATAGAAAATTATCTAATTTTAGTAAAATTAAAAAAAGAAAACATTTTCCAAGTTATGAAAATAAAATTAGAAAGTATTTGCTTTTTAAAGTACGAGATAAAGTTATTTTGTTTTACAATATAGCCGATTATAATAATTTATCAAGAATAGTAAGTCATAATTAAAGTTTTAAATTAAAGCTTGCCTAGAATAAGAAAAAAACTAATATATGAATTGTATTTCAAAAAACACGACATTTCTATCCAAAGTCAAATACTACTTATTATTCACGTAAATTTTATATTTATTTTCACCGGCAATTTAAAAAGAAAAGAAAATATTTCTAGTAATAAAAGAAAATGAAAGACCCACCTTAACCTATTCCAAAAACACTTTTTAGGAGCTTTTCAGGTTTGGAGTGATCGCAATTCCTCTGGAAGAAGCCCAAATCACGTTCGTCACTAAGCCAATTTTTTGTGCACTTCCAGAGATTTATTTTCTGCATCCAAATAAATATAAAATTTTAAACCCTAAATCAAGTTATTTTTATTATTTTTTTAAATTATATGATTTTTGATTTTTTTTAATTTCAAATTGTAGTATTCCAGATTATCCCATTCAAAAACTTTTCTTTTTTGAAATACAAACCTATTTAATAAATATCTTAATTACAAATTACTGTTATATTTTACGATGTTACATTCTACTAGCTCAAAATAATATTAAAATATCAAAATTATTTTTTTAAAATTTGAATTTTATCTTCTCTTTATATTTTTAAGTTTATTTCAAATCTCTATTTTGTGAAAAAAATGAAAAAAGGACGAGTCATTATAGTAATAGATTTTTTAATCATAATTTTTCATTTTTAATTATAATTAATGTGTAGTCAGAAGTATTTTAATGATTAAGAAAAAAAAAAATATATATATAAAATGATTTTGGTCTCGACTCCTAAACAATATGAATTAAGTATCTAAAGTGAGAGCCTTTACTTTTAAATGATGTGAAAATATTATATTTAATTAAACAAACCCCTAAATTGAAGGTCAAAGAAAAATATCTTCACTAACTTAAAAAAATACTTAACTTAAAAAACTCAACTACATCTATGGAGATCGATAAAATCCTCTTGGTGAATTCTAATTGTGAATTTTATAAATATCGATAAAATACTCTTTGTGAATTTTTATCGGGAATTCTACAAATATTTTTCTCTTTTGTCGAAATAACCTATTCCCTCTCAATCTAATACTTTATCCTGAACATTATTAAATTATATGTGGAGTCTTCAAAATTTTACTTTAAACTTCACACTTTCCAAAATGTTTAATTAAACTCCTCATTGATTGCAGGAATTACTAAAGTGAAGAAAATTAACAAAATGAAAAAAAGAAGTTAGACATAAATTGGTAGGATTGAGGAAACGGAACTTGGAGGTGTGTTGAAATGATAGGAGTGAGAGACACATAAGTTTCTAAGCATTTGCTGTGTTTAAAACCTTAACATTCATTCATGTTTATGTTTCCCATCTCTTAACTCTCATATATTCTCCCATTTCCAATGCTGCATATGATCACCACCAAAAGGAATAATAGAGTTAGGCCACATGCACAATTTCTTATTTTTTTTTTCAAATTTTTCATCTTCCACTCTAACTATCATTTCTCTGAAATTTACTATTACATCATGTTTTGACATTATAAGAGCATGGTATAGCATTCATGAGTTTTGGTTTTAAGAGAAGAGAGAGAACATAGTTGTACATTGATGATGATTTCATTAAACTCAGTGGTGAAGGTATGATTTACAGAGATTATTGCACAAATAATAATTAGTTTGGTCACTTGCTCTAACAACTATTGTGAGCAATAGCAACCCATCTTTGATGATATGTGCAAACCATCATTGACCACCACCAACTTTCATTTGTGTTGGAATGATTTTACCATTTTGAAACATTTTTCATTTTTGGTTGAAGGAAAAGACACTTTCAATTTCTTTGAAAATCTTTTCAAAAAGGAGGGAATATCTTTTAAAACATTGACCTACATTTGATAAAGTTCCTCTTTTATTTTTTTTTTTCCATCTTACTGTCATTTCTTTAATGAATTTTAACTAAACTTCATTGTTGGTTAACTAGATAATTAGTGAATTTAAACAATGACAAAAGTACTAATTAAATTGATAATTGGCACATTTATCATATTGTTATTATTTCTATGGAAATAAATGAGATTGGATAAATAGATTATTATATGTAGATGAATTCATAATTTAATATCCTAGTACTCTTTACTTCTATTTTTCTTTGTTTAGTAGCTTTTCCCCCCAATTCACATTATCTCTTAATTTACTATAACTGTAATTAATCTCATAGTTTTTGGTATATATAGTATTTCTCATATAACAATATATTTAACTTTTTTTAAAATAAACAAAGAATTATTTCTTTAATATTGACAATAAAATGAATCAGAGGAATGTATGTTTTGAACAGAGAAATGGTGGGACCCACGAAGGACAAGAGAAGCAAATAACAAGTGTGATCGCGCGTGCATCCAACGCAAGTGATTGTAGAGAGAAATGATGAGAAAGTGAGTTACACGCGCTATAAAAGTTACATTTTTCACGTTTGTCAAAAAGGCATAGGGCGGCAAGTGGGCCCCACTCTTCCACCGCCCTTTTCAACTTATAGCTTTCTACTCCATTATTTATTTTTTATTATATTCAATGTTTTTTTAATTCCATTTTCACCAATAATTTTTTTTAAAGAATTTCATGAGTTATGAATAATTACACGAATTCAATTCCCATGCAACCATTCTTATTCGCTAAATTAGTTTTTTATGATTTTAATTTTTCTATTCTAGAAAGTTTGTACTTTTGATAATTTTTTTTAAATTTTTCATACATTTTTTTAGTTAAGTTGAATGCACATGTAAAAGTAATAATTATAGATTTTTTAACCAAATTTACGAAAAAATAGCAAAACAAAGATCGGAGATAATAAATAAAAAGATTACAATTCAATAATATGTCAGTTTTATAAGAAATTATGTTGTAAATAAATCTTAAAATAGTTATTATGAAAGTCAAATTAAAAAATCAGTTACTGTATATAATATTTACTCCAATTATATTGTAAACTTACGTTTTGAATCAATAGTTTTATTTTATTATACAATAAAAAACAAACAATTAAGAACACTCATTTTTAACCATCAGAAATGATTTTTTAAAACCATCATTCCTAAAAAACTGAGAAAAAAAAATGTAAAAATCTCCTACTAGTTTTATTACTGAAATTGGACCTAAGTTTATTGAATAAAATTATCTTGATATTTGACTTAATAATAAAAATATTTAACCTTACTAAGAAAAACCATCAAAGTTATGTTGCTAGTTGATACGATGGATTGTGCCACAAACAAGTCACGTTGATTGGTTTGATACTGTCACGAACGCGAAGTCTTTGGAAAATTTCTCATTTTCTTAATTTTCATTAATCTAATTAGTGGATATATTTTTTAAAATAATTAAAAAATACGAATTCTGTTTAAGGAAATTTTCAAAAGAAAAACTCTCATGTTTCAACTCAAGTTGTTAAAGAAACACTAAAGAAAGTTCAATTTGATATGCTTTTGTGGAAAATCAAAATAAAAAATAAAACTAAAAAAAGTTATTTCCAATTTTTTTTCAATGCCGACCCATAAGAAAAAGGTAAAAAGGAAAAAAAAAAAAAATTTGAAACATAATTTAGAAGAAAGTATATGTGTAGTTATGGCATGGCAATGGTAACGCCTCTGAGAGAGAGAGTCTGAGATCGCTTCCTTCCTTTTCTCTCTTTCGATCTTCCTTCCCACATTTCTCAACTATTGTTTCCAATCTCACGCTCATGGGTACACTTTTTCCATTCTCTTCATCGTCGATCTGATTCATGCATTTTTTTTTTCAATCTTATTCTGATCACAGCTTTATTTGATTTCTCTCTGCTTTCCCAATTCTAACTTACATCAAAGTTGAAATCTTTTATAGATGATGGCTGTTGGGTGTTAACGGAAAACCTGTAGTTACACTTGCATGCGTTTTGTTTTCACCTTTTATTTTCGACTGTTGTTTTATTTATTTTTCAGTTTCAAGTGAATATCTCTGTAGGATTTATGGGAGTTTGAGGGTGTGATTGATTTTGACATTTGATCCTTAATTGTGTGGCTAATTGGTTGGATCCGGGACAAGGTTTAGATTGTTGCTATGGGGAGAACAAAATTGAGAAGGGTGTGCCCATTAGAGGGTTGATTAATTTAGTTTTATGGTATGGAGATTAGTATCTCTGCTCAGTTTTTTCAGTGATAGTGGGAGTATTGGGCATGATTAATGGATGGAGTGTTGAACCAGATAACAATGCTCTTAGCAGGGCTGGATGATCAAGTTGAATTTCCTTTTTTCCCGATTTATGTGTTTCTGGCAATTTGTATATATCACAGTGCAAAGCTGCAATCATACCTAAGATTCCAGTTTTGGCTGTGGATCTCAATTAGTTTTATACTTTAATTTTAACAAGTTATGTGTAGAAATTTCACCCCCTACTAACATGAAGTATCTGCTTATCCAGCAAATAGTGAGTCTTGTTGTTCAACTCAGCTTATTGATGGAGATGGTACATTCAATGTTACTGGGGTTGAAAACTTTATGAAGGAGGTGAAGTTGGCTGAATGTGGGCTTTCGTATGCTGTAGTTTCTATAATGGGTCCACAAAGCAGTGGTATGTTTTCTTGCTTCCTTAGCCTTATTGTTTTATTGTCTTCTCTTTAATTTTACTTCATTTTTTTGCCTTTATTTATATTTATTAACAAGCATAAAACGATCTTAATATTATCTAGCTCTTTGTGTTCTTTGCTCTGGGCAGGCAAGAGCACACTATTAAATAATTTGTTTGGTACCAACTTCAGAGAGATGGATGCTTTCAAGGGAAGGTATGTTCTTGCAATTTTGACATGTCACACCAACCCTGCTCAAGTAACTGGGTAGTGACCTGATGAATATGCTTGTTTCAGGTCTCAAACAACCAAAGGAATCTGGATGGCTAGATGCACCGGCATAGAGCCTTGTACACTTGTTATGGATTTGGAGGGTACTGATGGAAGAGAACGTGGAGAGGTGTTGTTTTTTTGTTATATATTAACTTAATTTTGTAGTAGCAGTGCTCAAAATTCAGTCTATTGCCAACATCTAATTGACGTTTGGATTTATATTTTTCTAGTTTGGATTTCTAGCCCCTTGTAGAACATTTTATGTTTATTATAAACTTTTTTGGAGTTCACAAATACCTGTTGTTCAAGAGTTACTTGTAACATTCCTTTTCCTTTTTTCTGCACATGCAAAATAACATTGTTTTATTTTTTAAAATTACTGAAATTGTTTTTTTTTTTTTTTTTTCTCAGGATGACACCGCTTTTGAAAAGCAGAGTGCTCTATTTGCCCTTGCTGTATCAGATATTGTGTTAATAAACATGTGAGCCTTTCTTCTCCTTTTAGTTCTCACACTTGTAACATCTTTAATACGGACTAATTTCAGAAAGTTTTAAGTCTGTAGCTGCTTGTTTTTCTTGTTTTAGTGTTTTTCCATTTTGAATCTTCTTTCTTTGTGCAACTAATTCCCCTGCTCTTCAATGGTTATGAAGGTGGTGCCATGACATTGGCCGTGAGCAAGCCGCAAATAAGCCACTTTTGAAAACTGTCTTTCAAGTATGTGTTGTTGGCCAGTTGACTCAAGCAATTATCTTGAATCTTGTCAATTGTTATTTGTCATCTATGTAACTGTTCGCTCAATTTTTCTTTCAGGTCATGATGAGATTGTTCAGTCCACGAAAAACAACACTGTTGTTTGTCATACGTGATAAAACAAGGGTTTGTAATATCTGTTTATTATCTAGTTATAATTGTTTGTTATATATATATTTTAATATTTTAATTTTAAATACTTTTATTTGTTATTGATGTGGTTAACCTTTCTCTTCTATAGACGCCACTTGAAAATTTAGAACCTGTTTTACGAGAAGATATTCAGAAGGTAATGTAGTGCTTACATCTCCATATATTGTTTATGGAATTGTTATAGAATTTTTGCTTACCTTTCTTGTTTTACTTTTTCCCTGTGCAGATATGGGACTCTGTTCCTAAACCACATGCCCACAAGGAAACCCCTTTAAGTGAATTTTTCAACGTTAGTTCTTCTTCTTTGCTTTGATATTGCTAATCTTTACTGATGTTCTTGTGCAGCAAGATTTTATTTGAAGTTTATATTAATTGTTTACATTTGGCAACAAATGACCAGGTTGAAGTTGTTGCACTTTCTAGTTATGAAGAAAAGGAAGAGCAGTTTAAAGAGCAGGTATGAATTGTGCACCAGTTTGCTTCTTGTTTACTTGCTGATGGTATTATATGAACCATTATAAGGATTTTGTGGTTGTTTTTATCTCCATATCTGCATCAGTGACTATGAGCCCTTGCATTTTGATCCATTTGTATCAGTTAATGTATTGATTTGGCTTTCATGGTGGGGAACAGATCCTCTTTTTGGTTTATTAAATGTCTGTTTGTCCAATTTGCTCAATATTTTGTTCTGGTTTATGTTGAATGTAGGTTGCCAGTTTGCGGCAACGATTCCATCATTCGATTGCTCCTGGTGGGCTTGCAGGGGATCGGCGTGGAGTAGTTCCTGCTTCTGGATTTTCATTTAGTTCTGAGCATATATGGAAAGTCATTAAGGAGAACAAAGATCTCGACCTTCCTGCACACAAGGTAATATATATATATGCTATGACAATACTGCTTTTGTTTTCATGTGTATTGATTTAGGTTAAATTAAAAATTTGCTCCATACACTTGACACTAGTTTTCAGTTTAGTTCCTGCATGAAAACCCTTAATTTTGATTTTATTAACGAAAACGTTGACCAACTTGTAGGTTATGGTTGCTACTGTACGATGTGAAGAAATCACCAATGAGAAATATGCCTCTTTTGCTTCAAATGAGGTATTGACATTTTAGTTTGGGATAATCCTCCAACACATTTTGACCCTCCTAATTACTAATGATGTGGAAATTGCTTTCAATTACCCCTCAGGATTGGTGTCAATTGGATGAGGCTGTTCAATCTGGCCCTGTTCCTGGATTTGGGAGAAAGCTCAGTTCACTCATTAGTACTTGTTTGTCAGAGTGAGTGTAGTTCAATTTATAAGAAATCTGTATTTGTAGTGGCTCAGTTATGGAATACTACATTATATTATCCTATATTTTCTGGCCGCTCTTCCAATACCACCTCATTATTTTATTTATAAAGGACTGGTTTTATTTCTGTGATGTTATGTGCAATCTCGAAGTTTACTGTATCTTCATATTGAATTTTACAAGTTTGTTGTCTTAACATTACATGCTGTTGGCTGTTGCATCATGTAAGAATGAGATGATGTGGAGTGAAGGTACATTGAGCTATTGCATTTTCTTTTAATATAGGTATGATGCTGAAGCCACCTATTTTGATGAAGGTGTGAGAACTGCCAAACAAAAGCAACTACAAGAAAAATTGTTCCAAGTAATCCTTCTCAACTGGGCTCAACCTTTTTCCCTAATGGCATACATGAATTTGATGATTATTGAAAGAAAAACATAAAATTGGTGATTTTTGAAACAACGATGACGATTTTAGATACTGGTCACATTAGCCTTTACTTCTTTCTCTGTAGCTATTGCGATATTTATAGTGGCTCCTAACACCTTTTTCAATTGGTTAGCTTGTCCAACCAGCATTCCAATCCGCTTTGGGACATATAAGATCTGGAACTTTGGATAAATTCAAGGAGGCATTTGACAAGGCTCTGAATGGAGGGGAAGGGTTTTCTGTGGCTGCTAAGAATTGCAGTGCGTCTTCTATGGTTCAATTTGATGAAGCATGTGCAGGTAATAAAAAAATTCTTTACTCTGTTTATTTGTGAACAAAAAATAAATTGAAGGCCAAAGCATATAATGAACAATTGGAAAGGGAAAATCGTGAATAAGGATAAACAAGAAGTGGATTGTGTATAGTGACTAATTTGATGTTGGGTACAGAATTGGTAGGGTTTGGTTCATTACTACAATGTCTACTTTTTAAGAAGTCAAACTTGATAATATTTGTTGCAAGCATGTCTCTTACTCTAAACTGAATTACTAAATAAAACTTATTTATTGTCATTGCAGATGTTGTTATTGAACAAACAAACTGGGATACATCTAAAGCACGAGAGAAATTGTTGCGGGATATTGAAGCACATGTTGCAACTGTGCTTGCAGCCAAGATTTCCGATCTTACTTCATCATATGAGGTATTGACCATTCATGTCTGAATCTTTAAGTGATTATCGTCGAGAGCAGTAATGACACCAAGATTGCAGGTCGTATGTACTATATACTAAATAGTTGTGCCCAAAATCAATTTTGAAATATTTAGAGTGGTGATATGAGATTATAACTAAGCAAGAGTGCCCACTAATTGGGATGACAATGCATAGGGTTTGATTTGAGTAGGTTACTGAAGTACTCGTCTTCATACTCATGTTTAAAAAAATACCCATTAAGCGGATTGGTATGGGCAGAATCGTAGTCCTTACTCACTATCAATAAGGGATCGATTGATACAATTCATGTTGTTGAACCTTTTTCAATTAATAGCGACTAGTCAAAAGTACAAGATACTTCTCATGCTCGGTAGTGATTTTAGGCTGGTAATTTATGAAATTTTGTTAGGTTGTTCCAGTTGGTTTAGATTTTAATTTGAGGGAATAACTTCTTGGAAAGATTTCTCATAGTAGTGCTGATGCAGGAAAAACTTAAACAAGCTTTATCTGGACCTGTCGAAGCTCTTTTGGACGGAGCTAATAGTGATACTTGGTCATCAATTAGGAACCTTCTTAAGCGTGAGACTTTATCAGCTGTGTCAGGGTTCTCTGCTGCACTTGTTGGGTTTGATATGGATGAAGAAACAAGACAGAAAATGCTTAAAAGTTTAGAGGATTATGCAAGAGGTCTGGTAGAAGGAAAGGCCAGGGAAGAAGTAGGAAGAGTTCTAATCCGCATGAAGGACAGGTATGAATCTTCTGCAATTTCTAAGTTGACTTTTACCCTTTCCTTTGAGTTGTACTTCGAGGCGTTTACCTTAACTTTTGAAAACAGGTTTACGATGTTGTTTAGTCATGATTCTGATTCAATGCCTCGTGTTTGGACGGGTAAAGAAGACATACGAGCCATCACCAAGACTGCTCGATCTGCTGTACGACATGACTATGAATATTATTTTCTTAATTATTTTGTATGGCTTTTTGTTTAATCTTTTTAACCATATTTATGACTTTTCAGTCTTTGAAGTTGCTATCTGTCATGGCTGCAATTCGTTTGGATGATGATGACACTGACAATATTGAGAAAGTGTTATCAGTTGCTTTGGTGGAACCATCACAAAGTAGTAATGGTACAAGGACCATGACAGTGGTTGATCCACTAGCTTCTAGCAGCTGGGAACAGGTGCATTTTTATTTACGTGATGAAGTATTGAGTTGTGTACCCATTTCAGTAGATGAATGGTCTGATTTTCATCAAATAATGATCTGATTGCCCTAACAAAATATAAATATATCTATTGATGTGATGATTTGTGAATTGTTTGATGTATATTTTAGGCTGCAAATGCTATATTATCGTTTCTCTGGTGACATTTTGAGAGCATTTTCTATCCTGGGCACTGATCTGTGGTGTCTGAAATTTCCGTTCAGGTTTCATCCTCTAAAACATTGATTACGCCTGTCCAATGCAAGTCTTTGTGGAGGCAATTCAAGACAGAGACAGAGTACAGTGTCTCTCAAGCCATTTCTGCACAGGCATGATGTTTCTTATTTGTTAAAGACTTTTAAGGTTCCTCTATATATAGGAAATGGAAAAATCTATCGTGATTATTAGAAAATTAATAATATTAATGTAAAATCTATGTCTATTTTGGATATTAAGGAAATGAGGCAAGTTTATGCTCTCACATTTCACATAGTATGTTCCCTGTATTTCTAAAGGGCGAAAACTTACATTACAGTTCTATAGGTTCTGTTGGTGATATTCTCCAATTATGTTTAGAGTTTCACCTTGATAATACGCCATGCATTTAAAAAGATGCAAATTATCGAGTAAACTCCAAATTTGATTGGAGAATAGCACCACCAGTACCTGCTGTACTTAATGTATTTGTAAAGTTGTTGGCATGGTTCAAAGGATTTTTCTCTTTTGTTCTATCATGAATGCATAAATTATCAATAGATTTGAATTTCTTGTTGGATTTTACTATTCGTACTTATTGATGTAATATTCTTTGTATTTTCAGGAAGCAAACAAGCGCAACAACAACTGGTTACCTCCCCCTTGGGCGATAGCTGCTTTGGTTATCCTAGGATTTAATGAATTTATGACACTTCTAAGGTGCATGTGAACCTCATTCTGCTGATATTTTTTAGCATTACTTCTTTGGTTTTATCTTACTCCTCTTACAGCTGCTTAGTGTAAAAGTAGTAATTGTAAAAGGAGAGTAGTATTGGAGATAAACTTGTTTTGAGTATTTGCTGGGCATTTTAATGTCATAATGCTACCTTAAGCACAAACCTAAAGAAAACTCTCTACTTTTGTGTACTAACGAATTGATCTCACCCAATTTTAATATTTTCCATTGCAGAAATCCCTTGTATTTGGGTGTCATCTTTGTTGGTTATCTTCTTATTAAAGCCCTGTGGGTGCAGCTTGACATTTCGGGTGAATTTCGCAATGGAGCCGTGAGTATAAGCTACTATGATCTTTACAATTTATTGTTCAATCCCAATATTGATTAATCTATCTGTCCTGCTTGTGTGAATTTTGTTGCAATCTATGAGCATTAGTGACAAATTCAGCTAATAAGCTACTAGACTTTCACATTCTATAGTGTTCAAGTTTCTCTTGTCAAGTTCATAAGCATCCTTGTTTCTTACCCTTTTCTTTCTCCAGCTTCCGGCAATCATATCCTTGTCTACCAAGTTCGTTCCAACCATCATGAACCTCATGAAAAAACTAGCAGAGGAGGGACAGAACCATGCAGCTAACAATCCTCAGAGAACCCCATCAAAAAACAGTTACAATGAGAATCATGCCGTCTCATCAAGCGCATCATCTAACCTGACTGCATTGGACAACGGAACCGAGTATGCCAGTCCAGTTAAAGAGGAATAGGTGAAGAAACTCATCTTGTGAAAACTAAATTCTTGTGTGGGAAGATGGTATTTGTCCACAAAATTTGACTTGTGAGCATTCAAAGACATTGAAAGGCATTGGTTTTTTTGTGCAAGTGCCATATACAGGGGGCAATGTTTTATTGTGAGGTAGTTCCCCCTTATGATAGAGTCTCTTTTCCAATTTAGGTGCCTCAGTTATTGGAGAGGTTAGCATATTTTGCACGCTCTTTCTTTCTTTCTTTGATGCTTATGCTGCTTTTGCAATCAATTTTGTTTGTAATTTTACCAGCTTACTACTGAGTGCTTCTTCTTCTTTTGGAAAATTTATTAATTGGATTGGTGTGTTGATATTAGATCATTTCAAAAGAGATACTAGAGCTCATCGTGCTTGCTGCTTGTAATGCCAACTTTTGTTTCATGTGTAACATCGTGTTGGAACACAACTATCGTTGTTTTGTTCCATTTCTTAATGTTTGGCATGTTTAATGTTGTTTCACACACACATGTAGCCATCAAATCTAATACACAACTATAAAATTTGCAAAAGATTCACACAACAAAAAAGGACAAATCTTAATCTACAGCTTCATCATTGCTTCACAAGAATTATGATGATCATGATACTAAGATTAATGAAAGATTGATCATATATTTCATATAATAAAAGGGTTATCATTGTTTTAATAGGGATAAAGTTCAATTCTCTATACCACATATATCAGCTACTATTTTAAAAAATACATTTACCTTTAAATCCAAGCATGGTTCCGAATAAATATAATTGAGGTTTTTTTTTAAAAATATATCTCCATTATATGAAAAAAAGTTAACTATAATAGTTAATTTTGTTTATATTTGAGCATGCTATTTTTGAGTTATAGAATCGAACAGATAATACTATATCTAGATTTATATAAAAACAAAATTAACTACTTCACACTTAACATGAACAGAGTTGAGTTTAATCTTGTTTTCACACAATAAATAATTTTTTTTACTAATTTACTCTCAAGTTATATTTATTGGGGATTTGTTTTCTTTGTTCCATTTTGTTATCCTAAAATTGGTCAAGATGCCACATTTTACAAATTTTTTATTACAGTACCTTACAAACCTTTTTCTTTTTCCCCCATGAAAAGTTGGTCTCTTTAGCTACACTTCTAAATGTTTTTTTTTAGTTATTTATTATCGTTTTCTTAATTCTAAAGTACTTAATTTTAAAATTATTTATTAAATAAAACAAATTAATTATGTATTATATTTTTATAGTATAAGAAAATTATTGTTGTATTTTAGTTTGATGATATTTTTATAATTTTGAATAAACTTTCATAGTTTTAATTTATATATTAGGTTCTATTAAAACTAATTATTTGTATTAAAAAAAATTTGCAAAATTAATATGAATTTAAAAGTACAACACTTATAATAATAATACTAAATAAAGTAAAGAAAAAACCATTGAGAAGTCCAACTAAAGGATCTGACTTCTCTACTACCAAAATTGTGTGGCATTAGAATATGTCATCTTAGACCAATTGAATGCCAATTAATTTTTTGAAAAGTTTTAATAATATTCTACTTCCTTCTAATTTTAATAACTCTATACATTCTTTCTAGACCAATTCTTACCTTCATCACATTTAATACTTCGTATTTGATACTTGTACACACTTATTAAAAGCACGTGCAATTAGGTACTTGGTTGTCTATTTTTATTTTTCAATATTAATTACCCATCTATTCTCATGAGTGATTATCCATTTTTAGTGAGTGTATGCAAACATGAAGTGTAATATTTGTGAATATAAGAAACTTTTCTCTTTCTAATATACTCCCCTCAAATTTATGCATTAAATTTTCTTTTCATTTTTATAGCTTCACGAACATTTAATTCTTTGTAAAAATTTAATCCTTCGTTTAGTTTTTCAATTTTTTAAAATTAAATAATTTTTATCCATTATTAACATGCCATCTAACTAAAAACAACAAATTACAATATTTATCAATGATAACCATGTCAATTACTATTCAGGTAAGATATTAAGAATAAAGTTTTAACACCTGTTATCTTAATACATATATATCAATATATTTTCTTTTAAGAATCAAAATTGCACCTTCACTAACAAATAAACTAAAAATGTTAATTATATGCATTTGTATATAAAATAAGTTCATCCCAATATATAAACAATATTTACCCCCAAGCTAAATTTGCATGATTTTCTAAGTTGTAATAAAGTGACATGAATTTGATAAATTATTGGACATAATATATATTAGCAATACAACCCATTGACATTTACTTACTTAATTTGTCAAAAATAGTATTAACTGATTTATACATTGAGGAACCTTTGACCTGCATTAATGTTGTTATTGTGAGTTTGGTAAAGACGAACGTGAGTTCCATAAATCTGCCAAACTTGCCTGTCTGGAAGAAAATGAAGTTGTTTGTGGTGCAGAATATATAACATTGACTTTCTAATAGCATTGAAATGATAAAAATGTTTTTTTCCTCACTTTTTATATGCATATTTAATAGTCTTAAAATAATAAAATAACTATTCGTGCATGGTATTTACTAAGTTAACTATGTATGCATTGCAAATATAAATAATTTGGGGAAATATAGAATAAATTATTTTTTTATATTTGTAGTAAATGAACTTTTAAGATAAAAAAATAAAAAATATTTCTAATACGTGATCAGTAATTATATTTGACAGCTTCTTAGTCAAAAAGTTAGGTAAGGATGTGAAACAATTTAATGTAATTAAGATAATTTAAACAATCCAAAGAACAACTTAAATACTTATTTTAAACAGGAATTCAAGCAAATAAGGTAATTTAAATTTATAAAAATAAGTAAATAAAAGAGAAATCAATAAATGTACACATAGTATATATGATATGATGTGACTATACAAGAAAATCCACAACATTAAATCACTTACCATGCCAAAATCGTCCCTTTCACACACATATATATATATATATATATATATATATATATATATAAAAAAAACATTAATTTAACTGTTAACAACTTTATAAATAACCTTCACACTTAAAGGATTGGTCAAACACATTTTTCGATCAAAAATCAATTTTGAAATCAGCGTTTTAAAATTAAAAATAATACTTTTGATAAGAAAATCATTTAAAATATTCTATTGTTATTGAAAGTTTACCTTTCAACCTTCTTAAGATCCAAAATCATTTATTAAACCATTGTAATGTTATCTAATATTTCCTTTTCAGTGAATAATAAAGGCATATGGAGAATAATTAAACAACTTTTACATGGGCTAAATTTGGTGGACAATCAATCTATTTGAAAGCAATAACAATTCATTTTTAACCAAGACACAAAATTAGGAGTTTCACCAAAAGAAGAAGTATTTTTTCTTCCATGAAAGTCTAAACTTCATTTAATTAAAGACAGTTTCTTTATTACAGCTCCAAATCAACCAATAGTAAAATTAAATATTAACACCTAAAGTAAAAGACTTAAATTGCCTTATTATGATTGGGTGATTGGTTCATCCTTTCCAAATTGTTCCTTCCAATGTTAGGGCACAACTATTTGTAAATGAAATTGAAAGGAATTGTTGTGCAAGTTGAAGAAAACTCATAAATATTAGGGTTGAAAGAGAAAAAAGCTATGGGAATATAATTGCAAAATTAATATCCATTTTCTTACCTACCTACCCACTAGCTATGGGGGACTCAAAGCCTCATATGATATGTGGTTAACTTGCACTTTCAAAGAGTGAACCATAGCCACAATATTAATATTAAATATTAATAGTAATATTAACAATAATATATGGAAGAAATAACATAGGCATTACAACTCAGCATGTCCTTAATTTTTGCCCTATAAAGGATCATGTCACAAACATAGACTTGTAGCACCTACCAATAATAATCTAATTTTCAGTTATATTAACTATGTATCTCCCCTCTTTTAGTTGCTAGACTCATGTGATGCATGAGTTTTTGTTATAATATTAAAAAAATATTAATTAACTTCTTTCCTTTAAATCTATACTAATAGACATCAAAAGGGTGCAAAAAGAATTTTCTAATCTAAACTAAAAAATAAGGAAAAAAAATGAACAAATTTGAATGTGATGCTTGCATGTTCATATTAATGATGAACGGTTATGAAATGAGATGGAAGCAAACCATTGCATGCAACATTAAATCAAATGCATGAATTCTGCCACGTATTACCTATGCATGATCTTTGCTTCTATCATTTCGATTCATATGCATTTTCCCTTCCCTCTCTTCTGCTTTCTTGATAAACCAGACAATGTATTGAATATTTTAGAGGTTAACTTTGGCCTTATTCTAAAGTTGACAATGGAAGTCATAAAGAAAAGCACAGAAAACAATAACACAATGATGGTATCTATAAGTACTCACATTTATTTACACATGACTTGCACATATACTGTTCTTCACTCTTATGTCTAAGTGTCCTTTTGAAATATTTGTGGCCTTCAAAATATGCTTCTTTGTGAACAAGAATATTGAAACCCTTGCTTTTCTAAAACAATGGTGCTTTGTCCCCACATGCAATAACATTTGTACAGGCTCTTGGCATCAAAATCAAAAAGGGGTTAGTAATTTCATTACAAGTAAACCAAAACAATGGATTATTAGTCAATTCTCCTCTTTATTCTTTACTTGACTTCTAGCCAGTGTGATCAATAAAACCACCAAACAATAGCAGCAGTGATGCAGAAAATGAACTTAGTCAAATCAGAAATAAACCATGCACAGAAGATGAGAAGCAGCTATTAATTGCTAAAAATACTATTTGCTTTTCTAATTTTCATTTTTTGGTTCATGTTGAGAATGAATGTTAGTATTAATGAGTACTATGTCTAAGGACAATATTCAGAAAGTGCCCTTCAAATCTACCATAGGAAAAGAAAAAATGAAAAGAAATAACAAACTTTTGGTGGCATATTAAATATGGAGCCTTAAAACTGTAGGCTGGTGAATGAGCTGTCTTTGTACATACCATGAACGTCATCAAAAAATGGAATGCCAAATCCAACGGCTCAAGACTATAGACTCAATGCGGCATTCATTTCCACATTAAATGCCTCACTCAGTAACATTTTCCACTTCTAAAAGTATAGAGGTGAGTGAGATTTATGCATCACATATTTCTAATTAAGTTTTTCTCTAAAGTTTTTCTTACTGAGTCATATTATGTTGCCATAATCTTGAGGGTAAGGATGTATTTTACATATTTATATATATATTATGCACACACAAACCAATGCCAATGAGAGAAAGCCACTTTCAGTTTGGGAAGAAACAGCTTCTTCTGAGATAGCTAGAGAAACTGTGCTTGTCTGGGCTGAGAGATTCCATGGCTTCAGTTGCTGCACTCAAATTCCTGTTCTGTCTTGCTCTATGCCTTTGGAACCTTCTACCTCCTTCTCAAGGTTCTTGTCTAGCCACAACTCACATCTTCATCCACCCTTTGAGCTCAATTTTTGTTACATTATTCAGTCTCATCTTTTTCCCTTCACTTTGTAATTTCAACATCAATATCTAGGAGAGAGGATTTTCATTTTTGAAATGCTAAAAATTAAGCTGAATTCTCTCTTTTTTGTCCATTTGAATCTCAATTTTTTCATCACCTAACAGCATCTGAGTTGTTTCTACCAGTAAATTCCAACAGATGGCAAAAATCTATGCAGAATTGTGGTTTCTGGTACTTTTATCTGGGGTTTCATTTCTAGGTCATGCATGCTGCTAGATCACAAACCAACACTTTATATGAAACATTATACCTACATTTTTAACTAAAAAGAACTTTTTCTACATACACATTTTCCAAAAACTATAGTTTATTGTTCAACATCTTCCAGTCTTTGTTAAATCTTGTCAAATTCTACTTACAACACATTAACATTGTGGCTAGATTTTGATCAGCAAATTTCTTTTGCAGGTAGCAAGCACTGGCATGAAACTGGATACCCTTTTATCAGAAATGCAAGCTCATTCTATTCTCCACCGTCAATTTCAACTACCACTTCTGATAATCTCTACGACTATATAATAGTGGGAGGTGGCACTGCAGGATGCCCTTTGGCTGCAACTCTCTCTCAGAACTTCAGGGTTCTGGTGCTTGAAAGAGGGGGTGTTCCCTTCACCAACCCCAATGTTTCATTTCTAGAAAACTTCCACATGACCTTAGCAGACATCTCACCAACTTCAGCTTCTCAATACTTCATTTCCACTGATGGAGTCTACAATTCTAGAGCCAGAGTCTTAGGAGGTGGCAGTTCTATCAATGCTGGTTTCTACACCAGAGCAAATCCAAGGTATAAACTTCTTCCATTCTTCACTGTTTCTTATGCAGATTTTTTCTTTTTAATAATTTTTTTTTAATTTAGCATTTGCTATTTATTTTCAATATTTTTTGTTTTTGGCAAAGAATTTGACATTTTTTCCACGTGTTTAGATATACATGATCTGGTATATATTAACTGTTATAACATTGATCTGTATATATTAACTGTTTTTGTGTTTTTATTCGGTCAGAAGTTTTATTCGGTAATGTGTGTGTGTGTGTTTTCATTCGGTCAGAAGTTTAATTCGAACATAGCTGCATACAAATTATTACATTTTTATTTGGTTTTAATAATCTTGTCGGGGAATTTCTAACACACTTGCATGACATTGAAATGTGAAATGCATTTTTTTTTTCTAAATTGTAATTTTGGCATCCTTGTAATCCTGATTTATAGTTTTAAGGATTCTAGTTTCTATATTTAAAAAATATATGTAATTTTGTTATGATTTTTAATTTAATTAATTTACTTATTTTGGATTAGTTTAACCTCAAATCTATAATTTAAGACATCAAATTAATTAAAATATAAAAAAAGTTAAATTCAATTTTACCCTTCTATTCTTTTTATTATTTCATTCTGTTGTTTTCACATTTATATAGAGTGGTCCAGCAAACACAGTGAAGTAATGAATTTGGTGGCAATAAAGTTCAATCAATTAATGAATGGTTGCCTGTGGTAATAAAAAACAAACCTTTGGAATATGCTGTTATTTTCATTATTATTTTTTTTACAGAAGGTAAAATATATATACTCCAGGTATATATGATGTAATGTGACTCTATTAATTATTTATTTTTTTATAATTTAACAAGAAAAATACACCTTACATAAATTGCACCTTTGTGTTCTTAAAAAAAAGTTGAAACCCTAAAGAGTATATAAAATTACACATTTGTGTTCATTTAAAAAAAATTGAAACCATAAATAATACATTCTTTTTAAAAAAAATTATGTGCACAAGTAATCATAAGAAGTTTTAATTTATATTTTATAAGTTTTATTGTGATACATTATTTTTAATCTTTAATTATGATTTTTATTTTGATGCAAGAATATTTTTTAGTTTTGTAATCTAAAACTTTATTTAATATCAAAATTTTCAATTTTATAGTATATCACATACTGGAATGAATAGATATGTTTATGATTTTTGAAATAAAAATTCTCTAAATGATTTGAAATTTTAACCTATACAAATAACTAAAACTAAATGCAAACTATAATTTTTGTTGTAAAAGTTCATTTATTTTTTAATTTTGTATTTACTTAAAGTATAGCAGAAGGAACACTAATAATGAATTTGTCTGGCCTGATAGTGATCTTAATAAATTTCAACTACTTCTTTAGCTGTACTGTGAAAGAAATATATTATTTTTAAAGGACATAAAAGCAAATAAAAATGTGGCTAAGGGGTTTTATGCATAGCATTTGTATACATAATTATAAAATAATAATATATCAAATACATACGTTTTTTACATTTACAAAGTTCAGGAAAAAAAATGAAAATCAAGAAATAAAATAACAACTGAAAAACAAAAGTTATCTACTCTTTTTATATCTTGATTTAACAACATTAAATATGAATAACAATAAATTATACGTACCTTGTCATTTGTAAAAAATTAGGAAATACATAACATGCTCAGTCTGTGTATAAAAATTGTAGGAGGACTAGGATATTTTTGAGCAAAGAATTAATATAATATTAATTGTAGAAAATCTTGCTCTCATTTCAATTATATAATGAAAATAAGAAATTTTTCTAATTTCAACTCTAATTTTTGTAAGTCTGTAATAGAACTTGCACACTCTGAATTCTTGACTATCCTATTGCATCCATCTATTTGTTTATGTTCCAAATCTCCTTTCTCAATCAATAACTTTTGTAGTTCATATGGTCATATAATTAATAATTATAAATATACACCTATATGCTTTAATACCTTATACTTTCAAAAAAAATATATATATATATATAAATATGAATGATTTTGATGTCATTCACATAGAGAGTAACCATCACAAAATGTGTTTGAGATTTAGTTCAAATCACCGATAAAATATAATTTTATTACCATTTTAAAAACCTATACATTTCAACTATCAACTAATTCAATACAAATAATCATTTAATATTAAACATTATATTTATATATTTCATCACATTAAAAATTCTTTCAAAAACAAATTCAACATATAAAACATCCATTCATCAAAATTTGTTATCTCTTTAGCATCAAATCTCACACAATAACAATCATTCAAAAATCAATAAGAAAACTTGTAAAAAGTTTAAAATATGGTGACTACGTCAGCCTCACATCCAGGTCTTTTAATCTAGAGTTTTATTGAACACAACTAACATCTATTAAGACATGCAATCTAATTTCCTTGACTTGTACATAAGCTTGAACACTCAAAAGATCTCAAACTCCTTTAAAAAAAAGACAATTTAACCTAATTATGTTGTTTTATCAACAATCTGAACATTAAGATATTGAACTAATAAATACTCACCTTGAAATCTCAGATGTCACATGGAATCAAGATTATTAACCAAATAGATACTTAAAAACTGACTCGAAGGAAGTAGAAACAAAATTGAACTTACTCTCTTTTCTTATTAGATAGAGTATCATTTTTTCTTATCAGACAGAGTGTTTTGTTCACTATCAAGAGTCTAACAACAAATTCTGATTATCAGTTTGTTACTGTATGAATCTTTCATTTTTATAATAATCTTATTTTAATGATATTACTTCAACTCTAAAATTATTTTCTAATTCTTACATAATTAGATAATTAGATGTTGATATTACTTGTATAGTTAATATTATTATACCAAAAAAAAAAAGTAGGTTTGTGCCTACATTAGAAACATGAACTCTTGGGAGAAAATTGTCATACTGAGAATGGTTACAACCTTCTTCCATTGGACTTGATTGGTCTTTATTGGAAATAGTTGAAGGGTAGGGGAGATGAGAAAGATTCATTGTCACAAAAAAAAAAAAAAAAAAAAAAAT
>Ga0209489_100371_pt1 | contig 80147 bp, 37 predicted proteins | sample SiratrowhiteBW_FD_187527 | JGI IMG/M metagenome (GOLD analysis project Ga0209489, IMG submission 187527) | Root nodule microbial communities of legume samples collected from California, USA - Siratro white BW (SPAdes) (version 2) | ecosystem: Host-associated > Plants > Roots > Nodule | place...
CTTTCCTTGTCTGGAACAATGAGTACTCTTCACCATTCCCCATTGCGCCTTCTAACTCTCTCCTCTATCTTGTTGTTCATGTTGAGTTGAGTTATCCTCTTTCTTATACAGCCACAAACAATTATCTCTGTTCACTGATTGATACTTGAATATGACTCTACCACTAAGACTCCAAAGCAAAAGCCAAAGAAGTGACGAGTGCACTGACGAAACCAGACCAATATTTTACTTCCTAAACTTAGTCTCGCTATGTGATTTTTAGGTGTAATTTTCGTTGTCTTCTTCGATGCTCGACTGCCACTTAGTCCAATTCTGATTTTTTCTTTCATCTTCTACAAGTGATGGCGAGCTTAAATCTACACTAGTAGAAAATCAATCTTTGACGTCTAAGGATAAAGACGGTTAGAAACATGACATTGTAAAAAATACGGTGACATTTTTATAAATAAATAATCATTCATTTGAAAAAAAATCGATGTTGTGATATGAACACTACGTCGGTTAACCAATAAAACAGATACGGAGAAGACAGTAAAAAATAAAAATTCAAAATTTTAAAATTTTAAATTAGCAGGTTAACCACCACGTAGATTATGAACTTCTAACGACGTGTACATCCATGATGTCAGTTTTGGGAGTCCAACCGACATCATGCTCACTCTGATAATTTGGTCTAAAAATTGAGTATATTAGGGTTCCACACAACGTGAGTTAGAATCTTAGAGCCGACGTTGTGGTGCATCAAAATTGAATTTGAGTTTTTCAGATCATGCACCATGTCGGTTAGAAGCTCAGAATCAACGTGGTGCTACCTGTTTTAACACAGCCCAGGCGTTTTCACTTTTACTTTTCTTCTCCCTCTATTGCGCATCGCGCATTCTCTCCTACACTGTTTCGACGTCTTTTTGCTACATTTCGAGCTCCTTAGGTTTTCCATTCAACTCCGTTTCACTCTTGGTCCTTCATTTATGTTGAAAACTTTGCTCGAACGATGACATTTTCATTTCAAGCTTCATTCGAGGTATCCTCATTTGAAGCTTTTAGTTGTTCATTTTTCCTCCATTTTCGTTTGCTTTCACTAACTGTGGTTATTCATTGACATTTTGTTTGTGTTTTGTAGTTTTGGTAGTGTTTGTTTGCAAGCTTTGTGGTGGTCTCGGTTGAATGTTTGGTTCGACACCCCTTGCCTCTTCTCTTTGCAAGAAATTAGCAATTTTGTAAAATTCATTAAAAATAATTAGAAATTTATTTTTGATCCAAATTTTTTATAAGCATATTGAATTAGTATATATTTGATGGTAAAGTTCTTACATTGTATAGGTTTATTATAGATTTAGGGTTTCAAAAATTTAAAGTGAAAAAACTTCAAATAGTCATAACTTTTGATAGAGAGCTCGGATTGAGACACTCCAAAAATAAAAGTTGCTCGAAATAGGGTAACCAAGCCCCTAACTAACCCTGAAAGGCGGTTGGGCCTCCAAAAATTCCAAAATTTCATCATTTAAAGTTTTTTTTTACTTTTTCGTTATTTTTCATCCATTTTTTATATTTTAGCCTTTGATTTCACATATATCTATACTTGTTAGAAAATTCTAAATTTTTTTGTAGTATTTCTTGTATCGATTAGAGATTTATCAACCCATAAATTATTATTTTTTTAAAATGACACACCATGTCGGTTTTAGCCAAAGAACCGACATGGTGTTGTCCACCATATAATCGTGTTGTGTGTCATTGACGTCGATGTTTCGTTTAAACCGACGTGGTGGTGGATTACATGACGTCGGTTGTTTAACCGACGTCATGTTCAACGTCACCTTGGTCAACGTTGATTCGCGACCCGACAATAAAGACCTCCCAAAACCAAAGATAAAAACCTTTTTCCACTAGTGCTATGAATATGAATTAATTTTTTCTTTCTAAAATTGTCATGGAAAGCATAATTTAAGTCCTTTTTTAAGAGAATAATAATAATAATAATAATAATAATAATAAGAATAACAAGCGTAGTATAATAATAATAATAATATAATAATAATAATAGTAATAATAATATATAATAATAATAGTAATAATAATAAAAATAAAATAATAATAATAATCAATATATATAATAATAATAGTAATAAAAATATTAATAATAATAATGATAATAATAATATAAATATTAATAATAATAATCATAGTAATAATATTAATATTAACAGTATCATAATCATAATAATAATAATAATAATATTTTACAGGTTTGGTATCCATCAAATGCTTTCAACTTAATCTATACGTTTATAATTATTTTTTCCATCAAGTTGCATGCCTATAATAAGGAAGGATGATAAAAACGAAACTGCGACTTAAATTGTGCATTTTAAATCAAATATTGGAAATCCTGCATGTTCAGTTCACATGGACTAATAGTGGCTACACGTATGTTCAAATACATGGAAAACTAAATACTTCAATAAATATATATATATATATATATATATATATATATATATATATATATATATATATATATATAAAGTATTGCACGCAGTTAAAGCCTACGATGACAAACTAGGAATTAATAATATATTGAGTCTTGAATCACTAGTAAGTAATGAACCACACCTCAAGCATTGCACTTTGACACTTAGCTACATTAGCAAATGAAAGGTGCTAGGTAACATGCTAATGAAGCCACAACAATGGACTTCAACATAATCGAGGGTGATATGCTCCCTTTATCACTACGAATGAAAAGTGCTTCATATACCGGTAAATTGATCATTACCACCAATAAACTCAGTGTAATCTGCACCATCAATTGGCTCCATCCGAATTCCAATTCCACTACAACCCTCTTGATTCCTCCAACAAGACCAAAAAGGTTTAGCAAAGCCACTGTTGCTAATATGGTCAACATGACTGAGGAGCCTCCAAACTCAATGATTTCTTGCTCGTATCTCTTTCGAACATCCTCAGTTACCATTTTATCTGTGATAACAAAGTTTGTCTCTGACAATCCTATTTGCTTGCTCATAGTATCAATGAAACCAAAGAGATAAGAGGTCATTCTATGGATGAACTTTATTCTTTGCAAATTCCACCAACCCTTCGTCGTGGATCCACAATTCAAATACTCACACAAGCTATAGCCATAGGTAGCAAGAAATGCATAAGCAAATGGAAGGATCCACAAGCTTGAAACCTGCAAACACATGAAGAAGAGCAAGTGAGTGCAACAGAATTAAAGAAAGAAACTAAATTTATTCCAATGAAGAGACAACCTTTGGGAACAATGGAATGCCATGAAACAAGGAAATGGGAAGAACAATGGCATAACAAATAGTGGGCAAGGACATAGGAGCCCACAAGAGGTAATTGCAATATCCCATTTGTAGACCCAAGTGTATCTTCCCATGCCCATAAATGAAAGGGCAATACTTGGAAAAAAAAACTTGGAACATGCCTTCTGACCACCTCGTATGTTGAAGACAGGCTACATCCAAGGTTGTTGGAGCTATGCCCACAAATGCCTTTCTTTCTGGGTTGTAATAAATAGATTTCCAACCCCTACACGAGATTACAAGGCCTGTTGCCATGTCTTCTGCGAGAATACCATATACTAATCCCATCTGCAACACTCATAAGTATTAATATATTACCAATTATTGAAACTTTTAGATAAAAATAAATCTACAAACAAACATATACGTACCTCCTTCCCCCATTGGGTGCCCTCCTCATAGGTGCAAGTGGCAAGAGCCTTCGATGCTTCATTCACTTCGTCAATTGTTCTGTTATCGTTTCTTTTAGGCTTGATCTCCCATTTCACTCTGTGATCTCTTACATAAGATCCTGAAAGACTTTCTCTTCTATGTAAGCATCCTGTTCCACAGAACAAGGCTGCTCCATATCCGCATACACCAGCTAACTCAAACTTTATTATTGTATTAGAGAAGAGACTCAGTAGTGTTAGTTCATCTTTTTGTGCACTATGCTAACATTTATAGTCTGGATAAAGTTATTAAATTCTTTTCATTACTTACCTTAGAGCATACAAGATAAGAATTTCCGTAGTGGTCATTTTTGGTGATGTTGTTATAGCTTTGTGGAAATTGTACGTAAGCTATATCTTGTCCTTTTGTCTCATCGAGGAAAAAACACAGTATTTCTTGAATTGTATCTGCATTATTGGAGTACATGTCACAATCCAAGTTGAGGATGAAAGGGGCGTTGCTTATTTCGGATGACACTCTTATCTGCAGAACAAAACCTACGATGTAATATTCAAGCTTATATAATAGACAATTCTCTCCTTTTGATTATTGGAAAACTATTGTTAATATGCTTTTAGGTTAAAAATTTGAAATTAAGGCCATCTATGTGCAAAATAAAGGTTACGAAACATTAAAAATAGCATAAAAGGTTTAATTTTCCAAGTTCTTATCCTTAGCCGAACTTCAAGCATGTAAATAGAGTAAAAGAAAGATTAAGTAAAATCTAAGAGGGAAAAAAACAAAACATTTTAAACACTTTGTTGGTAGATAAATAGTTCATTAAGTTCTTCTTTTATTTCCATTTAATATTATTAACTTGTTATGGGGAGATTTAATTCTTTTAAGTTTAAAATGAGAGATGCTTTTTTACAAGTCAAAAATGACATTAATTAGCATATATAAGGAATGCAAAAAGTTTTAATACTGTATATTTGATCATTAAATTTTATAAATTTAAAATTGTGATACATCCTATCTCTAATATTTTTATAAAACATATAGTTAGTGATTTAAATCTATTCATGCAAAATATAAAAGTTAACATATGAGTCAAAAAAAAAATTTTATTTTTCATCCCTTAATTTTTTTCCCATAAATACGATGAAACTAAAATTTTATATTCAATTTTGATTTAGAAATGTTAATTCAGAATGGTGAATATCAACATCACCATAACCCTTAATTTTCCAAACTAACGATGCATATTATTAGTAGAAAATTAAAAAAAATAAAGAAATGAAAATTTAAAAAGTTAAAAACTTATTTAATCCATACATTTTTCTTATCACGGTTAAAAGCTTTACTCACTCACCAATGCATTAACAGCTCCAGCTTTGAAGTGATGAGCATGGTTGGGTCGTTTCTCGCGTGCCATGTATACCACTGTTGGAAGTTCAAATCCATCTTCATCTACACCATTTCTGTCCCTTCCATCCATTACAATCTAACATCATAACCAACAAACAACAAATATTATCTTCAAATATTAATCATATAGAAAAACTAAAATGTTCTTCATGTTCTTAAAAGTGTTCATACTTGCACAATAGACTGGTGATCCTGCTTTGTCGTTTTTGGATTCCATTCTGAGAATCCTCTGTGCTCATTCCTCACACTCTCTGGAAGCTCTCCCCTTGCTACGGCTGATTCAATCTCTTTTTTCATTTCTTCGTATAATTTCTAACACATAATATAGTCTCATTAATTATATGGACATTGTGCTTAATGAAAAAAAAAAAAAAAACTTGGTTACCTTGATGTGTAAGCATGTTTTGTCATACTCAATGCTAGTGCTGCAATTTTGATCTTGAGCAAAGAAGACCTCTGGGGACCTCGGTTCAACGTTGAATCTTCTGCAAAAGGGTAACCAATGTTTGGAGAAAGTGCAGGCCTTTAAGAGAGCATAGAATGTTAACTGAGACCCTCCATCGTCAGAGAGATACACGTTCAATTTATTTGCAGGATAATTGTATGCCATTGCTGATAACACCGTGTTAATCACCATGCATGGAGGCTCCAGCTTTGGATCAGCCGTGCATACAAAAATGTCCACTGCTGGTAAATTCTCCTCATCATATCTGTGAAAAAAATTGCCTAAAAAGTTCATTTTTTTTTTTTACTATTTTACTCGTAACAGTCCATAAATAAGTGATGATGGTCATTACTTTTAAAATTCAGCAGTTTGTTTGTGTCTCTTTGTCCATAGAATTTAAAATTGAAAAGGTAGATTTCACGTTCAGGATGAAAAGGTAGATCCTCTCCTAGAAGATATGCTTTTTAAATATATTTTTAAACTTTTATTTGGATCATCACTGCAGATCTACTTGATAGACTTTCGGGTAGTTGTCCATTCAAAATTTTAATTTTTTAAAATAAAATATACACGTATAATTACAAATAGTTCACATACTATGAATTGCATTATTAAATCCGATACATAAAACAAATATTGTCCCTACATTTTTTATGTATTCTCACGATATACATATCAATTTTAAAATGCGTGACTGAAAAAAATTAAAGAAAATGGAGGAACTTGGTAAATATGAAAATATGATGTAATACAAAAGAGTTTAATTATATTTTTATTCTTTTAAAGTTATAGTTAATCCGGTTTTGCCTATTCATTTAAAATATATATATATATATATATATATATTTTTTATTAGTCTGCTAAATTGAAAAAATGAGGTTTTAGCTTTTTTTTACTGTTCAAGTGATTTTAGAAAACTGTTCTAATCTTTCAAATTTAGGGTTTAGAGGCTTTAAACCTATCTTTTCATTTTTTTTGATTTGGAAGACCACGGTCATATTCACTTCAAGTTTGAAAAACAAAAATATAAATAAATTTAGAAAAATGAAAAATAATAAGAAAAAATATTTAGTAAAAGTGAGGTGAAAAATATGTTAACTGAGCTTCAGTTTTGTCTGGTGAATCTCTTAGAAGTGGCGTGAGAGAAGATGAAGAAGAAAAGTAGCTAACCTCTGTAAGAGCCTGTGTTTGAAAGGTGTTTGATACACTATTCTCCAACGAACAGACTGAGTGATGATCCAGTAGAATCCGAAACCAAACTCTGACACCGTAACACTTATCCAACACCACCTTCCTCTTCCAACACTGCTCATGTTTACCACTCTGTAAACCCACATCAAACAAATAGCTGCAAATATTGTTGATGCAAATACCTTGTACAATCCTTGGAATCTTGCTTCCTTTGTCTCAAACAAACTAACATGAGACTCATCTTCTCTCACACCTTCTTCTCTCATTCTCTTTCTCTCTCTCGAGTTGTTTTGTCTTGGTGAAGGGAAAGATACAGTGTTAGGTATTATATAACTCTTTGTTATAGTTTGTGATATTGCTTTTATTATTTAAATCTTTATTATTTGATTTTGTCATTATCTAAATTTTTAGTTAAGTTTCTTCTAAAAAGAATTTGATTTTATTAAGTATCTAAAACTTTTAATTCCTATATATATATTTTTTGTTTTTGCTGTTATATATTTTGTTTTGTTGTCGTATATAAAGTTTCGCTTTAGAATTAGAGTGTCATTCAATATGACTCATTCATCTTTATATTTGGATTGTGACATGTGCTTAAACAAAGCGTACACGATTAAAAGAAAGAAATCGTATGTTTGTTTTTTTATGGAAGAAAAGTTCATTTTTCACGTAGTTTAATAAGATCTCTAAAAATCATCATTATGCAAATTGGTGGTGATCAAATAAGGTAGTAAATACAAAATTTGAAAAACCTGAGGTTTGTGAAGATCACAGTGAAATGTTTGTTCTGTTCGACTGAAACTGTCATGTCATGTGTCGTTCTTTGAATGCCTGAGCCAATGAATTACATTTAAGATCGTAGTTTGCAATTGGCATTCATTTCCAACTTGCATTTCTGGTATGGACAATAATTACGTGTGCCCTATATCATTTTCCACCATTAATATTCATAACTCTCTCTACCGTATATGGTAGGGTATTAAAAACTAAACCAATAAAAAAAACAAAAAAAATCATTAAAATTGATGAAAACCAATTTCTGTTCCATGTTTTTATCTTTTTTTTTTCTTAAATATGCAGTTAATTCAGATTAAAAATCAAGGATCGTCTTACATATAGTTTTATGGTTAATTATTTCTTTCTTTTCTTGTTTGTCCGTGGTTTGTATGTGTCTGTTTTATTGTGTAGTCTTCTTCTTGATTACTGGTTATGCTTTGTTTTAGGTGTCCTGGATTTTTATCTATTTAGTATAAGGTCATTTTGTATAGATTTATGTTTTGGTAAATGTGGCGCTTAATCCTAACTAAAATATATTGTACAAAGTTGAAACACCCCTTAAGTGTTTCTTTTATTTTATTAATTCTTTACTGGTAAAAAACAATCTAGCAAAAATTTCAATGTAATTTAGCTAAGAACATGAAAAAACAATTGAAATTATAAATAGGACAATAATTAAAAAATGTCTCTTCATGATATACTTCCTCGTTCTAAAATGTATAACGATTTTAAAATAATATCAACCACTAAAACCAAAATAAAGTGTACTTTAAAAAAATTGATGTGATTTGATCAGATTTTATATTAAATTAAAACCGAATCAACCTAAATTATATATTTAATGTTTGATTCAAATGACTTTTCAATATTAAACTGAACCAAATCAAGCTACAGACACTCTTAAAAAACAACATTCCAATTGAACAACTACTACTTGAAACTGCAGCAGAAGAAAAGATCCATACAAAATCATAACTGAGTTGAAGAGTGGTCCCAAAATGTCAATCTACCAATAATGAACCACATACAAAATCATGCCCTTTCAAAATTAATTACCTCATTATTCTTATGTGTCTAACACGAAACTGCAAATTATTATTTATGATTTCAGGTATCAAACTACAACACCACAAACTATCTATTAATATTATGATTATTTTAAGACAAATTATGTATTAATATTATGATTATTTTATTTTTATTATAATTATACTTTGATAATCAACATTATAATTAATATAAATATTATTAACAACACATAATATTATTATTACTAGTAGTTTTATTAATAGACAATATCTAAAGACTTATATTCGTAAATAATAACTAAATATATATGTTCATGGGTAATATTAAAATATTAATTATAATAATATTAATGTAAATAATATTAATATTATTAATTATAATAATATTAATATAAATAATATTAATATTATTAATATTTATTATCATTATTATTATTAATATCAATAATAATATTAATATTAATAAAAATAATAATATTTGAGGGTAATAATAATAATAATTATAATAATAATATTAAAAATAATAATATTAATATTAATATTAATAATAATTTCAATAACATATTAAAATATCAATAATATTCTCATAATATTAATAAAATTAATAATAATATTAATGTGAATAATGACAATAACAATAATATTAATATTATTAATTTAAATATAAGTCATATTATTAAAAATACAATTTTTTAGATAATATTCTAATGTTAAATTTACCTACGGGTATAAATCCGTAGGTAATATTTTATATGTAATGTTAAATTTACATACCGATACAAATTCATAGGTAATAATTCATAAATAATGCTAAATTTACTTAAAAATACTGATATGTGAATAATAATACGTAAATAAATTCAATTTTTTTATAATATAATATACACCTTAATCTACAATACAAAATATTACTTTCATAAGACAAAAAAATATGTACGAATTGTTGGTATTATAAATATTCTTCTCCAATTAAATATGAAATTGTATTTTGATTATTTATATTTTGTTAAATATATTGGATATTACTGAGATGAAACTCTAAATATGATTAGAAAGTAACACATCCAATTGCTGTGATATTGTATTTAAGTTTTCTTCTAATCTATATTTCATTAAATATTACATATTATAAAAAATAAAATTTTAAATATGATTAAAATTTATAATGTCCCTTTCTTTCTCCATCTCCCCAAAAAATCCACACAAGGATCCATTTTAACCTCTGTATTTGTGTTTAAATAAAGCCATTAAAGGTGGAAAATCCTGACTTGGTTACCTAATGCTTGGAATCTTCCACAAATCAAGGGAATGAAGACAAAAGAAAACACCACAGAAAATGACAATTTAGCGTTTTATTTATTATTTATCTGGAAATTAATCACATGTACTATTCCACCCATCAATTTAACTGAAATTAATCGGTCAAAAGTCTATAGTGTGTCTGGTTGGAATGATTCAAAGAATTGCCGAAATCAAGAATTTGATCAGTTTATTAATTCTCATGTGACTTACTGGACTTATATTTTATTATAAAAACAAATAACTTTAAATTTTAAAATTTTGTAAAGAGATTTAGAAATAATTTAGTTTTAGAGATATAAAAATTATAATAAAATAAGAAAAACATGTGTAACTTATTTATATGTATTTTATTCTTTATCTATTTAAGTTTGTTAATAAAATTTCAAGTCTTGCATGTTTATCTGGTGTAACATGTAATAATATTTTATAATGAAAATCTGTAGCATAATGGATTTACGGTATTCCCCTCTCATTTACACTTTGTTTAAATTAGTAGTAAATAAAAATGAATAAATTAGTAAATATACAGAAATTCCAGAGAGATTAAATAGAAACTTTCTATTGTTTGACATGAATAAGAATATAAAGGAAAGAAGTAGAGTTTTTTTTTTTGTTTTCCATTTGTTAATTTGAGTATAAAAGAATCTGAGAATAAATAAGTAATATGAAAAATAGATGATAATAAATGAATAAATAAATAAAGGAAATGGAGATGGAGCATATATATTGCTTCCAATTTTGTTCCTTCACTTTTGTACTTGGAGAAATAAAATCCATGTATTTTCTTTTATATTAACATTGGTACCCAATCTCATTGTTGCCAATGGATTCTCATTCAATAAAACAAAAAGATGCAAAATGTTGGTTTATTAGAAGTTAAATAAGCTTAACTTTGACACAAAGTAATCCCTTTTTTAAATGTGTTATTAATAATAAGAAAATATATGTTGTGGAGAAAAAAAAAAAAAACTATTAACGAAGCTGTGCAACGAAAAACATCGTTTCTTTCACCATACGTACAATAAAAAATTGTTAATTATGATGAGTGCTTTTATATGTGACTAGTAGAAGGACCTTTTTTTTTTATTGTTTTACGTCTTAACTTGATCCATGATATTTTGGGCTTTGAGTGGGGTTCGTGAGCCCATATGTACGGACGGGTTCTTCCTGCACCCTAATAGGTGCTTCCTCCACCCTAATAAAAGTTTTTAGATGCCAATTTTGCCCTCAATTAATGCAGTGCAAAATACGAAATTACCCTTCACCTTATATGCACCCTAATATCTTTATCCGGGTCAGTTTCTCCATTCCCCATTGTGAATCCTAAGTGCATCCCGCCGCCAGGAAGCTGCCGCCGTTCAACCTTTGACGTTCAATGTGAGCTTTCTGTATCACGCAAACGTTGCCTCCTGCTTCTCATCCGGTTCAGATTTTTCTTCATCCGGTTAACATCGTCTTCATCCCGATTGTTCCATTCTTCGATTTGTTTTCTTCAATCGTTCAAGTAAATAATTTATGCCATTTATTAGCAATTAGTAAGTTCAATTACTAATTAGAGTAGTTAATTTGAGATTTGGTGCATTGTCGACTGCGAAGGGAGAAGTTCTCCAATTTCAGGCATGAGAACCGGATAAGCATCATCCGTTCTCAATTTGATTTTGTTATGAGAACCGGATGGCACCATCATCCGGTTGTCATATTTAAAAAATTTGACAACAGGATGAGAGTGTCATCCGGTTCTCATAACAAAATCAAATTGAAAACCGGATGGACTGGTCATCCGGGTGTCAAATATTTTAAATATGACAACCGGATGAGGGTGTCATCCGGTTATCATTACGAAATTAAATTGAGAACCGGATTTGTAAAGGGCAAAGTTGAAATTAAAAACTTTTATTAGGATGCAGGAAGCAGCTATTAGGATGCAGGAAGAATTTGTCATATGTACGTCTCAAGACTAGGCCCAACTATTTCTGCACCTCCATTTTTTCTTTCTGCACTTTCATAGAGAAAGGAATATAAAATAAAAAATTATTTTATGAGATTATACAATTCAAAATAAAAAAAAAATTATATTTCAAATTATACAATAGAAAACATAAAATAAAATTTGATTCTGTAATTCAGAATATATATATAAAAAAATTAAAATAAAGAAAATGAGACTCAAAACAGTTACATGCATCTATTGCAAACTCATGACGCCCTTGCAGTGGCAGAGCGTCTTCCTTTTTCTGCATTGGCATGTGATTCGTATGTGTTGCCATGGTTGGAGCATCAAGCACAATTGAATTCAGCAATTTGAAATATAGCATTTTACAATTTGAAATATTTTTTTTATTCTTTAAATTATACAATCTAAAATACAATACAAATTTTATATTATAGATTACATAATTCAAAATATAAATAATAATAAATTTAACTTCTGATACTGTAACGTCTCCGGATTTCATATTTCAGAATTGAAAACTATAAAAGAGTATTTATGTATTTTCCTTAGTATGGAAGTGCAGCAAGAAACTTTAGAGGTACAAGAAGAATGTACCCAAGACTAATCCATTGATAAACTACACATGTAAGAGGCTATTGCATCCTGCACCTAAGGATTTTATCTTGCACCTCCATAAGGTATGGGAAATGTCAAAAGTAGCCCTTCATGCAATTTTGTTGAGAAAATTTCGAATTGAGTAATTTGAAAAGCTTTTAAGTTACACAGTCCGAAAGTTGAAAATTTTAGTGTTAAGTAATGAAAATAATGTTCAACGTTGTAACACTTAAGTGTAATTTTCTAAATTATTTATGATTCAGGACAACCGAAAAATATGTATAGAAAAATGTATTTCATAAGAAAAATTTCTAATTACATGATAATATATATAATATCTAAAAGTAAATTAATAATAATAATAGTATAATTTTAAAATTATAAACATAGATTTTGGCTAATTTTACATCTAATAAAATGAATGATAGAAAGATTAATAGATGAGAGAAAGGTTACTCACCTATGTCCCATGATTATCACCGTATACACTGATTCCCATATTGTGTTATATACTTTTAAACAATTCTTATATTGCAATGTTGTATTGTATAACGTGGGTATAAATTAAAAATAATAAAGATGAGTTGGCTTTTCTAAATTGACAAGGAACCTTTCCGAAAATAAATCTGATTATAAAATTAATGGTTCAGATTTACAATAAAATCAAATATTTTAAAGTTAATTACAATCTCAGTCATTATTTTTTAAATTAATGATTATATGTTTTATAATCTAAAATATACTCTTTAAAAGACTCTAATCTTATGTTTTCTTATTATAAACCACATTTAACTGTGTTTTGGTTCAAAAAATTATAAAAAAAAAAAAAACTGCAGAACTATTTTTCCAAACACAAAAGAAGCTCCTTGAAGATATGTTTCATAATCTGCATATTTCTTAGTTTATATAATTAAAAAATATAATAAAAATTAAAATAATTTCATTTTTTAAAAACCAAATTGTGAATAATTTAAAAAAATTGAAAACGATTGTCATATATGGACTTTTAAAGCAATTTGTTGGCTATTCCAAATCTTGAAAAATGTTAAAAATATATTTTCTTTCCTTAATACTTCTTTCCTGTCTATTTCTAATTGTGACTTCATTTTCATACAACTTTCTATATTCTATATCGAGTAATTCAATGACAAAAGGTGTACAAATACAAAACTAACACATAGCATAAAAGGGTTTGAAAGCTCAAGTATTAACAGGAAAGTACTAAAGGACCTTTAAATAAATACATAATAGTTCCCCAATCCATTTATAGCTCAAGTTCAATTATCCATTCACACAATAGAAAGCAATGTTTTCTCTCAGATTTTGATTTTGCCCCCAAGAGATTTAATAATCCAGTGAATTTATGGAAAAGTTTATTTTATTTTAATCCCAGAATTCTTTTTTATAAACAGTACTATATAGAAAAGTAAAAAAAAAATATTATTTATTTATAGAAGCTCTTTTGGAAATCTGATTTTAATTCATTCACTAATTACTTTTAGCTTATAAAAGATTTTTTTTCTCACTTGTTTGCAGTTAAGTTTCTTCTGAATACATCCCTAATATAATTTTAACATGCATTTTGTTGTTGTACAATGTAGTAAAATAAATTTTAACATGCCATTTATCTGCTAAGATAATTAGAATATAAAATAAATAAAAAAAAAATTGATACCATGATTGAAGAGGATGCATGGGCAACCAAGCAATCATGCATGAGTATTCCAAATAATTGCTGACACATGTTTGAGACACATTGTGAAACAAAGTTTGTCTTTTTCCTTTCTTTCTAATTTGCATCACCACCTTCTTATTTTCAAAACAACATTTAAGCACATGGTAAAAATTTTGATATTGCCGAAATTCAACACCAATGAACATGGAGAAAATTTATATAAAAAATTGAAACATCATATTCAGTTCAAAATAATTAACATATAAATCTGAATCTAAATTCTTACTGATATGAGTTTTTAACTCAAACAATTAAATAAAAAAAAATTCTTTGTTCACAGTGTGTCAGAGGGTTTTGTTCTTGGAGGGTCTTGACGTGGCCAACCATCTTTACTGCAACTTTTATTCTGACAGAATTTTACGTAACGCTCTTCACAAGTCACGATACACTCTCAGATCACATCAGAGGCACTGTGTTACGTCCAAAACCATCTTAAAGGAATCTTGAATAGTAACGATTGTACAGGATTATTTACCCTTTTAACTTTCTGAACCTGACATGCTGATGCAAAATTTGTCTTTAAACACACCACGCATTTTGCATTTTCACTTCCACCGAACCTATCTCTCTCTTTCCCTCTTCACAAGTATGAGAAGATTCTTCGCCTCTATTTTGCTCTGCAATCCAATGCCGCAGATTCTCTACTGTCTTTGAAATTTCCAAGAAGCACCCCTTTTGAAGGTTTTTTCCTTTTCTGATATTTGTCGGTGATTTTTCTTTCGATTCATTGAAAGATGGAATCTTTGATGCGGTTTTGTTCTTGGGTTTTTGTTAAAATGCCTGAATAGGCTACTTGGTGGTTGTTTTTGGGTGGGTTCCTGCTGAGATCTTTGATATGTGTGAGTTGGATTGTGTTGAGTTTGATGTTTGCAATGTGTTGTGTTGATGTTGTTTTTCTTGCAGTTTCTTTCTTGTAACATCATTTTTCTTTCCTACCAGGTTGGCTTCAAAGCCTACTGTTATTCTGAATATTATTTAAATTTAAATAAAAGGCATTATGGTGGCCAAAATCAGGCAAAGTTCTGCTAACACTCCAAATCCTAAAAAACCAGTGGTTGGAGAGATTGACACCAGTCCACCTTTTCAATCTGTTAAGGATGCGGTTTCTCTATTTGGTGAAGGTGCTTTATCTAGTGAAAAACCTGTCATTAAGAAGGCAAAACCTCATTTTGCTCAGGTAACTTTGAGTTTTTCTCTCTATCTTTTGTATTTCTAGGTGGTACAAACTATGAATACCATATTGTTACTGTTAAACTATATCTGAAGTTGAATATCAAGAAGGTACCATGGATCAACAACTTTAGTGTAAAATTCATTCCTATAACTGGCGTAGAGATTATAAATCTAAATTTGTGTCTCCACCTTGTGTTCTGATGGAAAAAGTTTGATCAGGGTGAAATTTGAAAAAAAATTGGAGATCTTATTAGATCAAATTCTCTTATATTGTCATTAGGTCTTTCACAATTCGTTCTACACATAAGTGAAAATTGATGGCAATGTCATGTTCATCAATGACATGCTCTTATTTACCACATAAGTGAAAATTGTTTCTATTGTTTAGGCTGAAGCTTAAGTGGATTTCTATGATCCTAGAAAAGTTGCATTCATAGTAGATAATCAAGCTTTGGAAGAAACTATTCAAGTTTGTTCAAATTGGATCGGCTGTTTTCATAACCAAACTAATTTATTTTTGTCATTTTCCAACTTTGAAAAGCCTTTCTAATATTGCACATTTCAGCTTACAAGATTTGCTATTTTATTAGAGTATATGGGCAAAGGAGTCACAACTTCATCTAGCTCGGGAAGAGCTGAAAAAATTGAAGGAACAACTAAAGAATGCAGAAACTACCAAGGCTGAAGTCCTGGTGGAGCTTGAAAAGGCTAAACGAGTGGTTGAGGATCTCTCACAAAAGCTTGAAGTTCTCATCGAATGTAGAGAAACAGCAATACAATCGACAGATGTTTCCAAAAGTCGAGCAAAACAGCTTAAAGAAGAAAAGTGTGGTGATCCTGATGGAACCAATGGTACTTGGAAAGAAGAGTTAGAAACTGCCATTAAAAATTATGCCGCTGCGGTTACAGAACTTGATGTTGCAAAGCAAGAACTAAGTAAAATTCGGCAAGGGTATGATTTATCCCTAGAAGCAAGAGTTTCTGCTTTCAAGCAAGCAGCAGAAGCAGAAGATGCTATGAAGGCGAACACCAAAAGAGCATCTGAACTATCTAAAGAAATTTTGGCTGTAATGGAATCAATTGAACAAATTAATGCTGAATCTGTCCAAGCACATTTGCTGCAAGAACAGACATTAACCGAGCAAAATGTTCCAAGAGAATCATACGAAGCTGCTCTTGAAGAATCGAAAAGGAATTTGCTTGATTTAAAGAAGGAATTTAATCCAGGGCTTACCAAAGATCTAGAAGTGCAGCTGGCTGAGACAATGAACGAAATAGGTGTTCTGCAAGAACAAATGGAAAATAGAAAGAAATCAGACTTGGATGCTTTGAGAAGCGTCACTCTTGATCTTGATGATGCCAAGGAATCACTGGAGAAAGTAGCAGGACAGGAGGACTCCCTTAAGACCATGGTGGAAGCTCTTAGGATGGATCTGGAGAATGTGAAAAGAGAACACACTGCACTGAGAGAGAAAGAACTCAAAACTGAATCCGTTGTTGAGAATCTGCGGGTAGAGCTCCAGAAAAGTGAGTCTGAACTTGACACCTACTTGGCAGAAGAATCTAAAGCTAGAGGTGCATCTGAGGAAATGATCTCAACACTGAACCAATTGTTGACTGAAACTGAAAATGCAAGTAGGAAAACAAAAGATATGAAGAATGAGGCTGCAGAATTGAAGATGGAAGCTGTAGTCACTAAACTTGTTTTAGAAGATGCTGAAATGAAGCTTAAAGCAGCATTGAAAGAAGCAGAAGTTGCAAAAGCAGCCGAGGCAAGTGCTCTTGATCAGATAAGGGTCTTATCTATGAGTACTACCAATGCTTCTCGTTCATCAACTTCTGAATCTGGTGCAAGAATTACAATCTCAAGGGAGGAGTTTGAGTCTTTAGTTCATAAGGTTGAGGAGTCTGATAAATTAGCAGATATCAAAGTGGATGCTGCCAAAGCACAGGTAGAAGCTACAAAGGCTGGTGAAAATGAAGTTCTAAGAAGGTTAGAGGAAACTCAAAAGGAAATTGAGGATATGAAGACTGAAACACAGGAAGTGCTGAAAAGGGCAGAGATGGCTGAAGCAGCAAAGAGAGCAGTGGAGAATGAGCTCAGAAAGTGGCGTGAAAGAGAGCAGAAGAGAGTAGCAGAAGCTGCATCTAAAATATTGGCTGAAACACAGATGAGACCACAATTATCTCCTCAGCACTATAGGATTCAAAAGCAGAATTCACTACCAAAGGTGGAGATGAGGAAGTTAGAAAAAGGGAAGGTGTCAGTTTCAAAGAAAGTTCTCTTGCCTAACATGAGTGCCATCTTTCACAGGAAAAAGAACCATTTTGAGGGAGGACCTTCTTCTTAGCTTCTGAAATTTGGCAGTATGTGAGAGAAACATAGTGGTTTGTGTGCAAGTTGAGACCAATTCAATCAGATTTTTGTCAACATGGTATGATGGAAAAGACCTTCCAAATGTCAATAGTTTGGTCATTAGTATTTATTAATGTAACTTGCCTAAGTAAATAATTGTATATTGCTACTTCATGTCTGAGTAGTCTGAACTACTGTTCTATTCTATGGCAAGCATTATATATAATGATTATAATAACTATTAAAAAAATTATATATTCTATCTGTCTATTCTTCTTTTTCATTATTTGATGCACTAATGGAATGTTCATAAAACATTGCTTATATATCAAAAAAAAAATTGTCAGTTTTATAGCATTGCTTGTTAGTGCATAAACATAATGCAAAATCTGCTTATTCGTTTACATAAATATTGTGATGCAGGAATAAAAAAGGATAGAATAAAAAATTATAAATATATTACTAAGATCAATGAAATTTATTATATTTCTCTTAAGGAAATTTAAAAGACATCTAAAAAGAAACAAAGAAACCTACATGTTTAGGAAACATTTCAAGTGATAAATAATATATCTACTGTATTATTAGGTTTCACTATTTAATTTTTATAACAAAAATATATTGTTTCATCATGAGCATATTTTTTTGAATTTCAGAATAAAAGAAAGTATACATTTAAGACGCTGTCAATGAAAATCTAATAAATAATACTCCAAATTGCATCGAGGTTCTTGAAATACTGTAAGAAATCGTATTCATTAAAAGAGAAACACATAAACAAAATAAAGATTTCACGTAATTAATAAAATACTTCTTCATATTCCTATTTTTATTACTCTTTCAAGAAATTCACATTTTTTAAAAATGTAATTGAAAATAATAAATTTTTCATTAATTTATAATATTGTTTTAGATTTTTTATACATTTGAAATTAAAATAGTCTACTCATATTTTGGTATTTTTCAGTGTGTATATTCTCAGATTAGATTAGGAAAGAAAAAATTAATATTATTATTTTACGTAATTATTACTTTTTCTAAATATTTCAAGTAATCAAAAAACATTTTAAGACAAAATATATATAATTCAATTACAAACGAAATAGAGATAACAAATTTTCTAAAACAATCTTAATATAAAGCGTTGCCAGATAATGATAATCGCGTGAAGGACGTAGTTAATTTGAAAAATATTTACTCTTGTAATTAATATAAAATACTTTTAACATAATAATCAATTCAATTTATTTTATTGAAATTTTTAAAATCATATTATTAGCTACCAAATCTATCTTAATTATTAATAATTGATTTTTTTTATTATTTAGAGGTAAATGACAATGACAAAATTTAATATTTTGTAAAAGTTATCAACTATGCCATTAACTTATTCCTAAATATTAATAAAAAAAATGCACTCCCTATCTTTATATTTTCAAGAAAAGAAAAGAAAATAATAATGATGGTTGAATAATTTATTGTAGTCTGAGAGAGAGACTATTCTGAATAACACGTGTCATGTAATCAAATGGATGGGCCGATTCCACCAATAAATTCTACATCCGACCTCATAGGAACGCAGCCTCGTATAACATCCTCATCAAACCTCGAAAAAATAGAAAAGCACACACAGATACTCACTCACACAAACAACGTTGCTACAGAGAGAGATTGTGTTGTGTTGTGGTATCTATGGCGAGTAACAGAGATAGAGAAGAGTCTCTGACATTCACAATCCATTCTTCCTCTTCCCATTCTTCCCCAATCACCGTCTCAGACCAACTCGACAGCTACCTCGCCGACCCCAGAAGCGCCTCCGGAAGCTTCCAGAACGACGGCCTTCTCTCCTCCGCCGACGCCGCCGCCGATCTCGATTTTGGATTCTCCCGCCCCGATTTCCGCCAGAGCCCCCTCGCCGGCACGGTCGAGCTCTACCAACGCCATGTCTTCCTCTGCTATAAGAACCCTCGCGTTTGGCCACCCCGCATAGAAGCGGCAGAATTTGATCGCTTGCCAAGGTTGCTTCACGCCGCCGTTGTGGCAAGGAAGAATCACATGAAAAAGGAGGTACTTTCCTCTCTCGCTGGCTCCCCTTTTTGATTTTTTGTGTCTATGATGTTCTGGGTATCACTAATAGACCTGTGATCTTCAACAATTGTTACGTTAAGTGCTAATTACAATGTGTTGGACTTATGAGTTGTCTCTTTACCAGACTCGGTTAACGATTTGTGAGGGTCATGATGGAACTGAGACATCCAATGGGGATGTGTTGATCTTTCCTGACATGGTCAGATACAGGTTAGTATCGTTGATCTTTATGTGTGCGTTATTTGATTTTTTTTATTGATTTTCCCTTTCTTAGATCATTGTGGACAATAGGTTTTAATGGAATTGCAGGAGGTTAACGCATTTTGATGTTGAAACGTTTGTTGAAGAGGTTCTTGTCAAGGATGGGGAATGGCTTCCTGGAACCCCTGAGGCGTTGAGAGGTTCGTTTGTTTTTGTTTGTTCGCATGGATCCCGTGATCGCAGATGTGGGGTTTGTGGACCTGTCTTGGTCAGTAGATTCAGAGAGGAGATAGAGTTATATGGTCTTCAGGGTAAAGTTTTTGTAAGCCCGTGTTCTCACATTGGGGGAAGTGAGTATGCTGGAAACATCATTATATTTGGACCTAGCATGAATGGAGAAATCACTGGCCACTGGTGAGGAGAACACCTCCATGCTTATTAAAACTACTTCTTGTTACAAATTTTTATTTTATTGTTCTTGTTAGACCTTTGTACCATTGGTTATTATGTTTTGTTATTTAACCGGTGAATGTTCTCCTCAATTGAAATATGTAGGTATGGATATGTTACCCCGGATGATGTGCCTTTATTGCTTCAACATCATATCATAAAAGGGGAGGTTTTAGATGCATTGTGGAGGTAATTATTTCCTTAGTGCTCTATTTATTTTCTTTACTATTTTGGCTAAAAGTTAGATTTCATCCTATAAAACACTAAATTTCTAGACTATCCTCTTTTTTTCTCTCTCATACTGCGTTTTGGCCTTTTGGGTGTCCTTGGTAGGAAGGAAAAATGTAAGTGAGAAATAGAGTGAATGGAAATAGATGGAAAATAGACTGGATGATTCTCATCTCTAATCTGTTTCTTCTCTTCCTCCTCCTCCCTATATTTTAACACCACCAATAAGAATTAGGGGGCAGTGCCTGAGCCTGTAGGGTTTAGAAGTTAAATTTCCATAAATTTTGTGAGGGTGGGTCAATAAATGTGAAAATTTAATTTTCTTAAGCTTATTATTATTGCTAGTCAAAATATCTACAAGATTTTTTGACACCTTCAGGAATCACGATTTCTAAATTCTTCATCCAAAATTTGACGTCAAATAAGGTAGGTCTTTGTTTTTTTCGAAAATAATCTTTTGCTCCCAATATATATAAGCCCTGTTTACCATCAATGATTTAATCGCATTTGAATCTTGGAGTAATAATACCTTCTTGGTTTATGTATTTTGAGATTGAAATTATGGTATGACAATAAGTACCATCTTCATACCAATGTCTGATGGTATGACAGCTTTGCTCCATGCACCTTTAAATGGCATCTGTGACCTGCCAGTTCTGTTATTTATTTACAAATTAAAATCATAGAGCATGCTTTCAATTCCAAGGATTTCAAATTGAGCAGCTACAAAATGAAGTACATATGATATCACTTCTACAGTAATTTTATTTCCTTCTCAATCTCCAAACATTCCTAAACCCTGGATTCACCCATAGCTTTTCAATTAGATCTCTTCTTGCCCCCTTCTTTGTAGTGAAAATTTGATGAGACAGGCGGTGTATAGAACTTAGCCTGCTGAAATTGTTACATGTTTAAAGATAAGAATATGTATCAGGCTGAAGGTTATGAAAAATTTGTTGCATAAGCTCACTTGTATTTGTTACTTTTTTTATGTTGTCATCAGGGGTGAGATGGGTTTCTCGGTAGATGAACAGCTGAAAAAGCAAGAACAAAGGCTTCTGCTGAATGACTTAAGAAATTTTGAAGAAAGCACAGAAGTATCCATATCTCAAGACAATTTTGTGAGCTGCTGCAAGTCAAATGCTAGCTGCTGCCAGTCAAATGGAGACTCTTCTATCCATCAGAATCAGTTTTTAATGGAAAAGAGAATGGACACGGATGTCATTGAGGCAGAGGCAAAGCTCTCAGCTGATAATAACAACAACGAGTCTGTGTTTTCTCGGATCAATAGTGGCAAAGGAGCTTCACGCAAGTTTCCTTCCGTGACAACTTGGCTCGATGGCTGGGAGCAAGAAGATACATATGCTGCTCTTGCTGTTGCATGCGCTGCTGTGTCAGTTGCCATTGCCTACAACTGCTACAAACAATTTAGATAAAGGATTCAACTTTGGCAGCGCTATTGAGTGGTTCAGATAACTTAAGTTTTGCTATATCTGGATATATTAGCTTCATGTCTGATACTAGTGCAGTTCTTCTTTAGAGCAGTCATAGTTACTAAATGTGTAGGGAAACGAGCGGGAGCTCAATGTTTAATCTGGATGTGTGCTTTAGTGCTTGCACTGTATTATTGGCTGGGTCACTTTTAATTGCTAGTTAGCTTATTTTGTACATACAAAAACCTTAGCCTCAGAATATGCAAATTAAATATTTTGATAGTTTTAGGTAGAATTTGATTTGTGGCCTTTTTCAATTAAATGAAAAGTTTCGGTGTTCATTGAACTTGCTAGTTAATCCTGGAATTGTTTGCCACATGGGTGACAATAGTGTCTTGCCTGGATTTCTATGGTGAAACACTTAGTTTGAAAGAATGCTGCATCTTGAAATCTTGAAAGAGCCCGTTCCCCTTGTTGGGAGCAGAAAATGGAATCATCTAGGACCTGAATGGTTAAATTAATTTACATAAGGAATAGAAAATACCCTCTTGTTCAAAGATATTCAGGTTAATGCTAGCCCCAATTTGTGTTAAGAAAAGGAGGGATCATGAAAGTTGTAGTTTAGAGCAGCTTGGCTTTATAATCCTAAACTTGATATATAAAGATGGTTTAATTACTGATCTGATTTTTATAGTTACTAAAGAATTCTTTGAGTCTTCTTCCGTACCCATTTGATTTGTACATAAAAACTATAAAGTAGGGTTGTTATTAAAGATAAAAACTATAAAGATAAGTTTCTGCAACTGTAGATTCAAAATGAATTAGTAAACTGGAAAGAAATAGTTCTGATGCAGGATAATGGTACACTTCTGAAAAAACATTTTCTCCGACTGTTTGCGGTGGTACATTGTTACATCCATGCATAATAATGTTTTGGCAGACACGGTTCTGAACACTTATTCTACTTTTTGTATAAATAGCGTTAATTGACAGAAGAATTTTAACTGATGCCGTCCTTCCGACACTTAACAAATACCATGCTCATCCCAGGCAGTTATAAAAATTAGATTAGAAGTTCTTCATTCAGAAGTCTCCATCAACTTGATATAAACACTCGATATTACACGCAATAACTGAATATATAGCCACTGCAAAGAACAAGAATTATAACTCTTGTTTAAAATGGACCATGTAGCTCTCAACAACTGAGCATAATCTGGATTCTCCAGGTTCAGCTGACCATGATGCAGACGAGAACTGCAAGGTCTTTCCATCAGTTGGTGAGGCCATTCTGACTTTCCAGTTTGTGGAACTCGGTTTCTATAGTCTTGGCAATTTTGGCATCAACTGGGTCTGGCTCCGGTAAATCTACATGGAAAGGATCCTGGGATATGGACTCTTTGAATCTAGCCTGCTGCTCGATGTAATTATATAGTTGTTTATGGAAGAAATGATCAACCGAGAAACAAATTTCAGTATTTCCAGCTGCATGATGTCGGGGCACCCTGGAATCCTCCTTTCTGCAAAAATGTGGGAGGGATGCATATTCCATTGCCTGTTTACAAGTTTTGAAACTATGGTTTGGTTGTTGAACCCCTCGAAGTTGCAACAAATCTAGTAATAATGGAAGAAATTCAATTTCGTAGTGCTATTTTTCAAGTCTCCATATCATAGGTTAATTATTAGCAAGCATAGATTTAAGATGAACAAATATGGAAGCTCCATATTTATTCTAAACTTATGTATCAATTGACAAAGAAAAATCCACACAACATTTACTTCTTATGACTATAAAAACTAGAGAAATTTAAAATTTCAACATCTTCATTATGCAAAGGCAACTTCACAGTACTGAATTGGAAATTGCCAAACAAAATCCATAAGCATGATGATGCTGTCATCACCAACTGTGAAATTACGATAAAATGCAGCGGTTCGCAATAGATTTGAGTCAGATTTAAGCGTAAAAAAAATTCAAGTTCTTCACTTATTATTTAATATAATTTTATCTGTCAATAGAACGAAGAGGAAAACTCATATTAGGTGGATATACGAGGAATCAAACAAATAGTTAAGGGTAATGCTATTGCTTACCTTAAGTAATTCCTCCGTGCCACAACCTTTGAGCACATGGACTTTCTTCCTTGTTCTTTCTTGCAAAAGAGGCTTTACAACCTGCCAATTGTCAATGAAGCAAGAAGAGCTCAGCTTTAGATGTCTGGAGTTTCAAAAATCCGAATGAAATTAAAGTGAAAAGTACAAACTCCTTCAACATGAAACACTGGCACAAAGCTTCCAACACGTTGAGAATACACATTGAACATTAACTAAGTAATATGCGACAGTCTTTTCTGGATAGTTCAAGTTATCTATTGTAGTTATAGCAGTCAAAAGCTGAAGGTGACCAAGAAAGTGTCAACTAGGAAAGCATCTAGTGGTAAATAACAAGTTTGTAAATTGCTGTGTACCTTCTTTTGCTTCAGCGCTGAGGTTTTTTAACCAGTCATATCCAAGACTTTCACACAAGTGTCAATGTGTCGTCCATGATTCTCTGTAGCTCTTGGCTGTAATAAAAATTCGAAATAAACAATTAATGGCAGAGAAGAACCATAAGGGGTGGAGGAAAAGAAACAAATTTAGGCCTGAGATCAAAACTTGTACGAGATCTATCAAAAGCACTGAGTACCTCCTTTGTAAAACCAGACATTCCCAAAAGTTGAGAATCTCGCAAACGTCTCTACAAACCAGGTGGCATTGTCTTCTGCTTACAAATACAACAAAAAAGATCTCAATGATGATAGACATTTAGGATCATGAATTCACAATGATCGAGAAATACAGTAGCTGTCCATTTTATGCTACAACTTGGATATGATGTAGGGATTTGAATAAGAATAAGAAAATATCTCAATAACTACAGAGACCATGTAAATTTCATTCTAGAGTGGCAGTGATAACAAGGTTAAATTTTTCTATTTCAGGAAAACGACAAGTTTTTCCACGTTAAGTTTCAAAACATACTATACAAACACTAACACATTAGACAGAAAAAGTGCATGCAACAATTCTATTGAATTCGCAGTAAAGTTTATGATAACTTAACTTCCAACGGTTTTGCTTAATTGCAACCTTGTATATTTATTATTATTACCACACATGATTTTCAACATTATCACGTCAAATGTTTACTCATTTGATGAGACGTCTCTTTCTACCGTATTATTTTATTGTGTCATGTTTTAAAATATTCATACCCATCATTTTTTTCTATCACACCTCAAACAAAATTTACTAAGGTAGTTAAATCCATTTTTTGATACATGCAGATATAGATATCAAACTGTGATGATATATATTTAAGAAGCAATGTTATTTAAGTCACATTAAGTTAGTGTTTTTAAACTGTTAATTATCAATATATAAGAGAAAAAAAAAACACTCTTGATCATAAACAAAACTTGCTTACCGTATATAGATTTGTTCTTATTACAAAAATTAGTTTTACAACTTGTTAAATAATATCTTTTCATTATTATTTGGTGCTAGGTATTGGGCATGTGAAGGAACAAAAATTATTCTAATCAAAGCTCTAAGTAGAATCTATTCTTATTCTAAAAATAGAAAAAAAAAAACAAAAAGAAAAAGAGGAATCTATTCTCAGTTTCTCGCTCAATCTTCAATATTTATGTTTTCAATGTTCACGTTTTCTTAGATTTCTTTTTATATTTTCTCTCGTCTTCATGCATCTTTTTCCTTTTCCTTTTCCCGAGGCATTCTTTATTAAAACTCACGCTTTATTTTTATTTCTCCATATTTCTTTCATAGCAGCTAGAATACCTATTGCTGCGTCAAGAAAGCAATTGTCATATGAATCATCCCACGAGGAGGGAGAAAGTAGAAAGTAGAAACTACCATAATCATTTATGGATTTCATACATCATTTGAGATACAACAAATACTGAAGCCTCATTTGACTACAAGGCTAATTAGTTACATGCATGTACCCCCTGATAGCTTCCAGAACTCGGTTTGCTACTTCTGGACCAAACAACCTGGGGAAGCTTGAACCAAGATCAATCTCAACTGTCTTGTTTCTAACTAGACCATCCCTTTTTTTCAGATAAGCTCTTTCTGCCTCTCCAACATCTCGTTTGGCACAAGCACAATGATCCAACCAGATCCCCAGTACTTGCTTTGAAATGGGGTCCAAATGGTCCCTGATGATCTCCTCCATGCGTTCTGCTCCACCATTTTCAGTCACAATGCGAACCAGTATGGCCGTAGGGGAGAAAACAATGCGGGTGTAAAGGGAAGAAGAGAAATATGGTTGAACTTCTGGAACTCTTGCCAGAGCCTGCCTATGAGTGTCCAATTGAGTGTCCTCGTAGAATGTTTTGAGGTCATCTGGCCAAAGCACAAGGTCTTTCCGGGGAGGCAAATCAAGAATCAGAACTAGCGTTGTTGGACTACTGCGGATAATTTCAAACACAAAATTTGGTGCATCACTTGAGCTGTTAAGATAGGCTGAAAGAGTTGTTATGTCTAAGGCTCCTCCTGTTGGTAACTCAGAGTGCAGCCAGCTCCCCAACACAAAATCTACCTGTGACAAACACAAAATGAGGAGTAAATTCAGAACAAAACAAGTGCCATCATTTAGTGATAGCACAAGGTTAACAAAGAACAAATTTCATCCTTAAAATACTTGTATACTTGCAAACTACTCAAGAACTTGGTAATGTTTACCCTTTTTCATTGCTATTCAAATTGTAAGTACAGGTGAATCACCAATCAAGTCTACACAGTATTACTAATTACCTTCTCTCCTATTCTTAACATAATATAATAAAATTAATATAACTAGTCTTAAGGTATTCGTATCAATCAACATAAAAAGAAAAAAGTATTGAGTATCTATCAAGATGCACTTTTCAATAACTGATAACTCCTCGGTATATATTTTTAATGATTGAGGGATTATTTATATAATTGATGTACTACGGAGAGACAGTAATAGTTTAGGGATGAATTTGATGGTTTATTCATTGAAGCACAGAAAAGGACAAAAATGCTAAATTGCGCATTTGCTTCAGTATCTAATCCGAACATGGTAGTAGATTGCGTATCTAATTCTCAACACAGTACTCCGATCTCTTTCAAATGCCAATACTTGTTTAAAAAATCCATCAACCGCTAAAAAACAAGTTAAAACGACATTTGGAAGAAAAACAAAGACCAGAGGGAAAAAAATGAAACTTTGTATTGAAATTGAGGAAGTTGAGAAGGGAAAATTTACTGGAGAGTCATTAGAGGCTGATCTGATATGAAGGGAAGCTTGGGCAGTGCCAGTTTGGCTTTGGTAATACTGAACATCAGGGGGAAGTATGCAAGGAAGAAGCTGAGATTGAAGGCGATTCTCAAACTTCGAGACGAGATCGACCATGAGATTCTTCTGGGCAGATGAAACGAATGGAAAGTCGATGAATTTGGAGCGGCCCTGGTTGTGGGTCTCCTGGGTGTCCTCCATGCGAGAGGAAGAAAGAGAAGAAGAAGAAGAAGAAGGTTTAAGCCTGAAAGAAGAAGAAGAAGAACAAGAAGGTAGAGAGAGATGGTAACGTGTTGAAGGAGAAAAAGAAGAATGATAAGAAGATAAGATGGAAAGTGGTGAGCAGCGAAAATGGTCACAGATTATCACTTCCATCACCACCTGTAACTATTATTCTTCAACTCTGTTTCACTCTCTTCCTCACCTTTTTCATTCTTTCACGCCATTTTCTTTTCTCACGTCATTATCAATATAAATTTCTATTTTTAAATAAATAATTTAAAATATATTTTAAAATATAATAATATTGATGTTTCGTAATGTAAAACATCTCCAAATCTAGAAAATGATTTAAAATATATGGAGGTGCAGATTGAAATTACGAGAGTGAAGGATGCGTTAGCCCACAAAGCCACTCATAGAAAGTTATGACTTTTCTTCCTGCACCCCTCTTGTTACTATCTGCACCCCTATACAAAAGATACAAAATATGCCCCACGTTTTTCTCGCTTTACTCACCCGTAACTATTATTGGGTTGAATACAATCTTTTAAAATAAAAATATTAAAAACATTTTTAATATTTTGAAAAATAATATAGTGTAGGTCACAATTTATATAATGCAGAAGCAGTAGCAGCCCAGTGGACGTCACTGGCCCATTTCATCATTATTCTTTAGTAGGGCCCAATAGAAAGTATTACAGAACTTATTTATATTTCTCAAATTTATTGATATACATTTGACACGTTGTTTTTCAGTATGCGAAAAGAGAAAAAAATCATACATTAAAACTGACTTATATCTTAAAAAATTTTACAAATTAATTTATATAGAAACTATTTTTAATTAATAAAAAAGTCTATTATATTTTTTATTCAAACAAATAATGAGTTTTTATTCCAAATATACCACCTCCATGCTTGCATAAAGATTGTTTATAAATAATATAAAATCTAATGTTGATTGACATTATAACGGTACCACGAATTTTATTATATAAGAAAAAGCTAACATGTCAGGTAGATACCAAAATGTAACTTTTTAATGTAAAGATAAAAGTAAGGTATATAATTTTTCATGTTAAGACTAAAACAAAAAAATTACGTCATAATAATAATAAAAATCTCTTTTTAATTACTTTATTTTAATAATTAAATTGTTTGTTCGTTTTTCTAATAAAGCTTATTTAATTTTATAGACAATCCAATCCAAACAGAGTTGTAAAAACAAATAAAAAAAAAACTGAAAACTGAATGGACTAACAATTTTAAATACCAACCTTCTTTTATCGAATCCGGTTGGATTTTAGGTTTGATTTTAAAATTATTTGCAACTTAATCTAAATCTAAATCCTAAACTCTATATATTTTTTATATTTATTAAATCGTTGTGAATAATATAAAATTATTTAAAAAATATGTATTAAACTATTTTAATAATTAAAGTATATAACAAATTATAGAGATCTTTTTAACTGCATTTTTTAGGATAATTATAGTCGGGATATCAATAACTACTAATTTAGGATCATAATCCGTTGTAATAGATAAATATTGTTAATTAAATCAAATATGATAAAGATTGTGAGACTTAAAGATACATTGTATCATTATTTTCTAAAGTAAACGGTCAAAAAATAACCAAACATTCTATTAGTATACTTTCGCATGCAGTATCTTATAAACAAATGTGTTATCAGTAAGAAATATTTAATTTGTTATTTCTACGCCCAATAAATAAATATCAAAATAATAATGTTATGTGTTGAGATATTTATAATATAGATTATGAAAAAATTAAATATTGAATATCTTAAACTTATTCTAACCGAAACTGTGAATATAATCTTAAACCATGATAGATTTTAATTGAAATTTTTTTAAGAGCTGAAAAGCTTGAAATAGTTTTAAGAGAGACTAGAGCTTAAAATTAAATTTGGGAAGAGTCAAAATATAGTTCAGTATATATGTATATATTTAATTTAAAGGGTAAAAAAAAAAAAGTTTAGAGAGTAATAATTCCCTTTGATCTTTTAAAAGTTTTGTCACTACTTCCAAAATAAATTAGGTGTTAGTTTATAATAAAATATGTTTAATGTAATTTTTCAAAAAAGTATTAATAATTTGGATGGAGGGATAATTTTTTATATATATACATCCTTATGTAATATATATGATTTACAAAATGTTTATAATATAAATGTAGTAATGAATATGTATATGATTTGGTTCATGTATTCACACATGTTGAATTGAAATTACGTTATGCCAAATTACTACATAGGTTGAAGAGTTCAATGTGAAAGTTTGAATTATAGAAAGTTTTGTATAAACCGTTTATTTGGATAAATGATAAAATTTAGGGTTTGGTCAACTTGAAATTTATCACCAAAGATAATTTGATAACTTGAAACTGTTATATATCAACTTTCCCTTATCAACAAATTTTCACACTTTGAACAAAGTTTGTAACCTTCGCTTCGTCTTATGTCAAACATAATTTAAGACAAAAATAACTGTCTAAGGAGAAAAACTTCAATTTAATATATTTTATATAAGTTGATACAGAGATTAGACATTTTATAATATATATTTTGTGAGTTTGACTTAATTTTCTACCCATGTGTACTTTGGGATGATTTTTTTTTTTTCCGAAAATTGTGTTCAAAATTTTATTTAATTTCTTATCAGAGTAATAAATAAGGAATTGAAATCTGGTACAAACATGTGGGGTGATGGGTGACTTGTGGAAAATGTTGTATATGGGAAATGATTTGTGGAAAATAATGTTTGAGGAACTTGATAAGCATAATTTTATTTAATAAAGTATTCACATACTAACATGTGATAATGGGTCACCTTTTTGAAATATCTTGTCCCAAAGTTGACTGACTTATAAACTATACTTTTTAAATCAGTTCATCAGAATAATATATATTTTTAAAATTATATTTTATTGAATAAAAAATTTGCATAAACGTGTGATAATAGTAAGTAATTTATGGAAAATATTGTCTAAGAAAGTTTACAAATTAGTAAACATTCATTTTCTTTTACACAGAAGAAGTTAAGAACAGTGACACAGCATGTGAACAACTAAACAAGAATTCACACACTTCAAGATACATTCACATGCATTGTTTACGTCAATTAGGTTAAAACATAGTTCTATACGCATTAATTGATAATAATATCTCCACCATAAATTCTTTAGGAATAAATTACTGCATAAAATTATAAAATATTGTTATAGTACTCTCTGAAATGAAAATTTGTAAATCACTATAAAATATTTTTATAGTACTCTCTGAAATGAAAATTTGTAAATCACGTTAATATTTGTCATTATTGTAATGTCAAGATTTAGAAACGTTTATTATAATAATAATACTGTAAAAAGATTATTATAATAGTAATTACACTTAAAGAACAATTACTACAATATTAAGGGTAGATATGTATCTGTATATACTAAAAAACAGTTAAAATTATGTATAACGTTTATGAATTGTTATACGTAAATATAATTTCAATCAGTTGTTTGATATTTTATAGTTTCAAAGACTGTGATGACATGTTTCATAATATTAGTGTTTAAAATGATATTATTTATATAATCACGAATCTTTGACATTATAACTTCTGAAATAATTAAATGGTTTATGAAAAGTATTTGTAATATTTATAAGAAAAATAGAAATTGAAAGATAATATATTTTAGTTTTATTAAATTTTTAATTTCTTACTTTAGTTAATAAAAGTAACATGGGATATTTTTTAATTAAATTTTTATATTTGTTCTGAAAAGTTAATTTTCCACCTCTTTATTAAAAATATTTTTATAGAAAATTTGACTAAAAATCATTATTGGCAAATCTTATTTATTTAAAACATTGTTTTTTAACAAGTGAATGAAACGTGAAGAACATAAATTTCTAAGATGAATGTTCTTGGCAGACTAAAAATTTTCCTTTTAACAAATTTTCTTACAGTACTCACGTCTTTCTATGGTTATCATGTCATTTCTTTATCATTTTTTTTATTTATATATTTGCTGTTACATCTTGATTAAAGGGAATCATGTGCCTATTAGAAAACTTCACAAAAAAACAATATTTCTATTAGAAGTTAAAAGTATATTTCCATGAAATTTAAGTCTTTTTACTTAACAAAAAATAACAAAATCTCTTCAAGAAGAGACTCAAAAGGTGTAAAATAAAAGTAACCGCGAAAGATTTGCAAACACATATTATTTTAATGAACAGAATTTAGTATATAAACCATATATTTGGATATATATATATAAGATGGTACAATTTTGTTTTTTATATCAAAGTAATGAATTTTACTTTACAATGTTTGATATAAATTTTTATATAATACAAAGTTGACTTTAATTATAAAGACACTTAAAATTGCTTCCTCTTTTGTTACCGTTTAAGGCACGCCTATTGGAGAGGGGTATTTATCTAAATAATGAAAAAATAGTATTTTCTTTTATTTCACTTTGTCCAACACAGTCTGCAAGTATGAAGGGATGAGTTGTTGCAGAGTAGAAAATAAGTTATCAGTGGGATCAAAGATGTAAATTATCCAATTTCAGATATTTGATGGAATTCGAATTTATAAAATTAGATCAATACATTTGAAATATTATTTGGGATTATATCTTAGATTTTCTGTACCAATCTAGTGTTATAATTTAAAAAAACAAGTGAATATTAAATTGGTTTTAAAATATTTGTAAGTTGACCCAAATTCAACGAAAATATATGTTACTTATCACATTTCAAATATTCATAAAAAAACTTACATATAAATAGATGATTTTTTTAATAGTTTTTTACATAAAAAATAATTAGAAACCTACCGTAATAATTTAGATATTTACTAAGAAACCAAACAAATTCGTGTAAATTGTTTATATATATATATATATATATATATATATATATATATATATGAATGATGAAAGTTGACTCTTTGATGTGTTAAATCAAAAAGAAACAAAATTTGTGGGACAAAGCAATTAAATAACTTTAAAATTAATGTTTCCAATTACTATAAGATATTGAGTGTGTACACATTTATGGTAGTTGACTAAATGAAAGGAAAGTTGATTAAGTGAAGTGTTTGTATCAAAAGATGTAAAAGGGTGCAAAATGATGACTTTTTGGTCGATTTTAAGTAGAACATCTTTTTCATATCTTAAAAGTTATGACAAGTTTCTATAAATTTAAAATTAAAAGTTGTATATTAAAGTATAATATGCCTTTTATCTATATTTATCATTTCACTCTATTTAGCATAAATAGAAGCTAAGTTAATAATTTAAAGTTAAAAAATTAACTTAAACATGCTTCATCAACAAAATATAAAAAAATTATTTTATTCATCCGAAGGATTAATATATAATATATATACCATATATGTATATATTAAAGAGTGACTAGAAGTTGTTTTTTATATTCTTAAAGGACGAAAAAAAAATATTTACCGTTGACAATTACATTTCAAATAGTTTTCTTTATGAAACATATTTGTGGAGTTTTAAGTTATAAAAAAAAATCAAAATGATAATTCCTACGAAGAATATATGAGTATTTATTGATTTTTTTCTATTAAAACAACAATATTATATAATTACTTTTGTTATTAACTTTATACAAAAGGCTACATGCTTTTGTTATCTACTTTGTTTGTCGCAGCCAAAATTAGGCATTACAAGCTAGAAACAAAAAAAAAAAGTAATAAATGATTTATAAATGAATTTTTATTTTATCATAAAAAAATATTATAAGTTTTGTCATTGAAGTAACAATTGAAAGTGACTTTTAAGTGTTTTAAGAGGTGTTTGAATTGTGATAACTTGTTAGTTCAATGTTAATTTTCAATCCTCCAGAAAGGCTATAGACTAACAAAATTAATTAAATATAGTTGTGATTTGTTTTCCATGATGTTGAAGGTTTTGTTTGTAGTAGAAGTTAGAATATAGAGATTGTATCTTACTGGGTATTCCCTAGATTTTGACCCATGATCAAGCCCAACTTTATATAGGAATAATAATAATAATATTATTAAGAACATACTTTTATATATGTTCTTGTAATAAGCAAGTTAGTATCTTTTAAGAATTAAATATGCATCAGAATTCATTAAAATTATTTAAATTTAAAATATTAAATATTTTAACTTTTTAATAGCAGATTTATAATATTTAAGAAAATAATAAAATATGTAATAATTCAGAAATAATATAATTTAGTATATTATATTTGGAAAAAATATTTATAAATTTTGAGTTTTACACTTTACACATAACTTAATTACAAGAACAGTCCTTTAACTCAGGGATACCAATATTTAATTTATTTTATATGTTATATTTATTTAATTTGGTTTTAAAGAATTAAAATGCTGTGTGAGTAAGTTAATATTGTATTTTATATTTTAATGTCTTTTTCACTTAAATTGGTTATACTGGATACTGAACTTTTTCTTTATACGTGATACACTAATGTTTGATTTTCGGAGGTAAGATTATTAACTAGTAGGAAAGAGGCATTTTCATGCCTTTATATATTAAGAGAAAAAATAATATTAATGATGATTTCATAAAAAATTATAGGTGATTATACAATAGTCACTTTTAATATTTGAAAAGTTTATTTTTTATTTTTAATTTTAAAATATAATTAAGAGTATAATATATTTATAAAATGTGAGGAAGAATCTTTTTATAGATTATTGTTATAGATTATTTATGTGAGAAGTACTTACCAGTCCAATAATAAGATATTTTATGTGTATGTATACAAGTGAAAAATTAAAATATAACAATACATATAGAAATAATAACAATAATGTCAAGAGATCACTATATACCTATCTTTAAACCGAATAAGATAACAAACATTAAATATCTTCAAATATATATCTTCTTGTGATGCTGAATTATTCCTTAAGTCAATCTGTACATTTATAGAATAAAAAAATATGGTGTCAAGTTGGATTCACAGAGAAGATTTGAAAAAGTAAATTCCATTTTGTTTTTATTTATTTCTTATTCCTTAAAAGTAAATTGTGCAGTGATGATGCCTTGTGAATAATTACTATGTAACATGTAATGTTATTTATATTTATTTATTTATGAAATATTTAAAATTTGAATAAAATAAAATAAGAATTACTAGATATATTTTATGTTTGAAAGTAATTGCTTGTGAGGAAATCTATCAGTATAATATATTATTTTATTTATTTATTTATTTTATGCTATATAATATATAGACTGTTATGCTTAATATTAAAATTAAAAGAATTATATATATAGTATTAATATCAGTAAGTTAATTCTTTATTAAATACAATTATATTCGATTAAATGGTACAAAATATAATTTAAACCTAAAATATAACATCAATAACACTATCAAACCTTAAATGCTATTATTAATTTTAAATTTTATACAATAAATTTAAATTAATAATGCATTTTACTAAAAAAAATGATGATAGATTCAAATAATCAATGCTTTTTACTCAATTTAAATTTATTATATTTTTTTTATACAATAGAAGTAAGAACTTATTATAACTTTAAAAATTCATTTGTTTCTTGAATAAGTTAATAAAAAAAATCCAAAATAACTAATTCATTTGACCCAAAATTAATTTATTATTATTTCTGGGTTCATCTGTTACTCGAAAGAATTAGTAACAAATCCAAACAATTAATGCATTTTATTCAAAAATAACTTTAGTGTAAATTTAAGAATTCAATTGTTACTTGAATGCATTAATATCCAACAATTAATGTATTTTATTAGAAATATATTAAGTATACTTTTAAGAATTCATTTGTTACCTTAATGAATTTATAACCAATTCAAATAATTAATCCATTTTACACCAAATTTAGTACAATCTTAAATAATGATTAAATCTTATAATGTGTAGTTTTGGTTTCTATAATAATTTAATTACATATATAATTTTTCATTTTTAAATTAAATAGTATTAGAGTGTTGGTTAATATATTATTTAATTATTAACAAGAAAAATATATAAATGCATCTAAACAGTAACATGCATTCAAATTTATTGTTAAATTTTTTTCTATTAAAATTTGTTGTTAAATCTTTTTCTATTAAAATTGATGTAAATAAGTGATTGACAAACTTATTAGTGTGGGATAACATGTAATATTTTATATAAGTAAATAAATATTTATATGAAACAAAATTGTACTCAATGAAATCTTAAGAGACTAAAAATATATTTAAATTAAAAAAAATTATTTAGTGGTTTAATATTTACAGTTCAACTCCAAGCTAATATTCTAATTATACATTTAAATTTTTTAGTTTATTAAAAACATTGATATCCAATAGCGATGAAGCAATTTTTGGAAAGAATTTGACTTTTTTCTGTTACTGTAAAAGGAGGAAAAAAATCAATTTCTACTACTAAAACAATGAGTTTCTACCTTTGACAATTACGAAAAAAATATAAAAAATCTATAAAAAATATGATAAAAAATTTAAAAAACAAATAGTATTAGACAGCAAGTTACATACCTATTTTTAAATAAATGGGTAAAAGATCATGTACTCTTATAGATTAACTATATTTAAGATAAATATGTTCCCTGTTAATTTTACTCAAGACCCAATATTATCAACTATATACATCTTGTTTACAAAAAAATAATAACAAGATTCAATCAAAGATTCAAACTGATCTTAGGCCAACTCATAAAGTCAACTAATCACCTTATTTACCTCTACAGATTGTAAAATCAAAAATCTTAGGTGCCATAAACAAGATTTTGCTAAAATAACCTTAAATTTTGCGATTTTTGTCTGTTCATTGGCAATGCTTACGTCAAACACTAATAAACACCGCTATTGAAGCCAGACACATGTTCCTCGTAACTCCTTCCTTCAGTTCCCACCTCCTATAAAATCAAACCGATAATGTGACTCTTCTCGTGTTTGAACCAGGAAGCAAGAGACGAGAGAGAGAAGAGGGACTCCAAGTCCTATCCACTGTTTCAGAACCAGATCCTGTGCAATGGCAGAGGTTGACGACAATAAGCAACAATCAAAACTCTCCATACCTGGTAACATCTCAATGTCTAAAACAAACCTTACATATTCCATGTTCATGCACATGATGTTACCACCAACCATCTGTTAAAGGTTGATTTTTGAGTATGAAGTTGCATTACACAATTAAAAGAGAAAAACTTTACATTTAAATTTTATATGGGTTCTTTCTGGTCTTACAGAATTGTTTAGTGACAAACAAAATATTGCATTTTGTCTGTTTTTTTTTTTTTTTTTTTTTTTTTTTTTTTTTGTCGGTCACCATTCTAGAGGGGTTTTCAAAAAGATTGTAAAGTTACATGAGACAGTAATTATTTAGCAAAGTATTCTCGTGACTGTAACCAAAAGTGTAGAAACATATTAAAATTCTTATCTTTTGCTACTTTGTTTGTGTCTATGTTTTGTGGGTGTGTTTTTGGTTAAGCAGTGAATGTTGTTGCAGAAGAAAGCGAGGAAGTGGATGATTCTCCGATTGAGCAGGTTCGGTTGACGGTTCCGATAACCGACGACCCTACGCAGCCTGCACTGACATTCAGAACATGGACTCTGGGACTTGCTTCATGCATTATTCTTGCATTCATCAACCAGTTCTTCGGCTACAGAACCACCCCTCTTTACATATCTTCTGTGTCAGCACAGATTATTTCTCTCCCACTTGGCAAACTCATGGCCAAAGCACTTCCAACCAAAGCATACACTTTCCCTTTCACCAAGCGGTCTTTCTCTATGAACCCTGGCCCCTTCAATTTAAAGGAGCACGCCCTTATCACCATCTTTGCCAGTGCTGGATCTACTGGGGTCTATGCCATCAACATTATCACTATTGTTAAGGTTTTCTACCACAGGAGCATCCATCCAATGGCTGCATTCCTGCTAGCGTTGTCCACCCAGGTGAACAGTGATTATTAATTGATTCAGTTGTTGAAAAAAAATGTTAGTGGTGCGTTTGGTACAGTCCAATTCTTGGATGTATGGGTTGAAGGGATAGAGAGAGAAATTGAGATGAGAGAAACTGTCGAATTGCATGAATGATGTGAGTGGGGATGAGGGGAAGAATAGAGACAAAGAGGGGTGAAAATGAAATAAAAGAATCTGATAAATATTTTATACTTTTGAGGCTATTAACCAAAACAAAAAGCATATTCAAATTTGGTTAGTCTACTAATCCGTGTCCTTGAATTTTTAGATGCTTGGTTATGGATGGGCTGGCATATTCAGAAAATTCCTAGTGGATTCCCCGTACATGTGGTGGCCTTCAAATCTTGTCCAGGTGTCTTTATTCAGGTATTTTATTATTCTTTCACGGGGATTAAGGGATTATTAGTATTATATTAAAGCTAATATTAAGTATTAACACACTTGCTGAGAAATTATTTTAATTATAATATTGTTCCTTAAACTATCGAGAAAAGTAACTTTAAAGCAATTGAATGTATTATGGCGTTGGAGTGATGAATTTGTTGAATGGCAGGGCATTCCATGAAAAGGAGAAAAGGCCTAAAGGAGGAAACACGAGGCTGCAATTCTTTTTCCTGGTCTTTGTATCAAGCTTTGCTTATTACATTATTCCAGGTTATTTGTTCCCAGGAATAGCAACAATCTCCTGGGTTTGCTTGGTTTGGAAAAAGTCCATTCTTGCTCAACAAATTGGTTCGGGTATTACTGGCCTTGGCATTGGTTCATTTGGCCTGGATTGGAACACAGTGGCTGGCTTTTTGGGGACCCCTTTGGCTGTTCCTGGCTTTGCCATCATCAATATACTTGTTGGATTTGTGCTCTTTATGTATGTTCTGATTCCCATTTCGTATTGGAACAACGTATATGATGCCAAGAAGTTCCCCATCATCAGTTCTAAAACGTTTGATTCCACTGGTGCAAAATATAATGTCACTCGGATTCTGGATGCTAAGAATTTTGACATCGATATGAATAGTTATAACAATTACAGCAAGCTCTACCTTAGTATCACATTTGCATTCGATTACGGATTGAGCTTTGCAACTCTCACTGCCACTATTTCCCATGTTGTTCTCTTCCATGGAAAGTAAGTTATGTTTAGATTGAGAAAAAGCTTAAATATTTAATATAGTAAATTTTTCAGATTTTTTATGTTTCTATCAGTGTTGTTCTCCTATTAGAATTACAGTTTTACTTCGATAAACTGTTTGATGAAGGATCTCATTATGAATCGTCTAACTTTTCTTGTGACTATGTCTTTGGTAGAATGATTGTTCAGATGTGGAAGAAGACAACATCTGCACTGAAAGAAAAAACATCCGGAGATGTGCACACAAGACTTATGAAGAAAAACTATGAACAAGTACCCGAGTGGTGGTTTGTGAGTATTTTGGTTCTAATGGTAGGTGTGGCCCTACTAACTTGTGAAGGCTTTGGCAAGCAACTTCAGTTGCCGTGGTGGGGAGTCATAATGTCTCTTGGTATTGCTTTAGTTTTCACTTTGCCAATTGGGGTGATTCAAGCAACAACAAACATGGTAACGTCCATAGTCATAGTAGAACAAACATTTTTACAGTTTCCAATTGTTTCAAAGTTTTGTCTTTCTCACCATAAAGTGTAACTTGTTCTGCAGCAAGCCGGACTCAACGTGATTACAGAGTTAATCATTGGGTACCTTTACCCCGGGAAGCCACTTGCTAATGTAGCCTTCAAAACTTACGGTTACATCAGCATGTCACAAGCACTAGCATTCCTTGGTGACTTCAAATTAGGCCACTACATGAAAATTCCTCCAAAGTCTATGTTCATCGTGCAGGTAGGAGAGGAATACACGGTGCATGGTTTGAAAAAAAATATAGTAAAATGTATCTAACTTAGGCTCTTTTGTTGTTTTGTCTTCAGTTGGTTGGTACCGTGGTTGCTTCATCTGTGTACTTTGGCACAGCATGGTGGCTTCTGACGACCGTTCCAAACATCTGTGATCAAACAAAGTTGCCAGCTAATAGTCCATGGCAATGCCCTGGTGACGATGTGTTCTACAATGCTTCAATCATATGGGGAGTGGTGGGTCCAAAGAGAATGTTCACCAAGGATGGCATCTACCCTGGGATGAACTGGTTCTTCCTCATTGGTGCACTTGCTCCTGTTCCAGTGTGGTTTCTTGCTCGCAAATTCCCCAACCATAAGTGGATTGAACTCATCAACATGCCCCTCATCGTTGCTGGTGCTGGGGGTATTCCACCAGCCAGAACTGTGAACTACATAACGTGGGGAATTGTTGGAATCTTCTTCAACTTCTACGTTTACAACAAGTTCAAAGCATGGTGGGCTCGTCACACTTACATTCTCTCAGCTGCATTAGATGCTGGGCTTGCTTTCATGGGTGTGGTTCTCTACTTTGCCCTCCAAAGTTATGACATTTTAGGACCAACCTGGTGGGGTGCCGAATCTGACTACTGCCCTTTGGCCAAGTGCCCCACAGCTCCAGGCGTAGTTGCTCCTGGATGCCCTACTCTTTGACATTTCATCATCCATGTTTCCCTCATCTTCATAAGTTTTTAGAATCTGTCTTCTATTACTTCTATACCATTGTAGATACCCAATCCAATACCCAGTTGAACAAGCTGTACAGATTATGTTATAGCTTTGCAACAAAGTTTGTAATCAAAATCTACTCTACTTCAATTACATCCTTTTATCAGTGCAATCAAACTTCTTCCAACACTTTTGCTTCAACTTCAACTTTCCTCATTCATTGCCACTGCTGCTTACAATTTTACTTGCTACTTGCATCTCACACGCGGATAAAGTGAATTGGAAAACAGAATGCGTGCAACCATAAAAACATTAGAATCCATTCCATTAATTTTTCATCGTATCAGACTTCCGGTTACTTTATATAAAACTATGTTTTAGTTTAACGTGATTTTTGGTTTCAAAAAAATAGTTCTTTCAGTACTTTTTTTTTTTAAAAAATTGAACGAGTTTAAAGATTCTATATTCTATGAAATTAGTTTACAGATAAATTTGTATAATAGTAACAATAAGAAAAGCAAAAGCTTATAAAAATAGTAATGACAGTGGAGAGACTACAATGAATATAATTGTTCACCATGCACAGTGACCTCTAAAAAGATCGGTTTTTTTTTCTCCCTCCATAACAAAGCACAACGCCACCATTTTTGCAGAAACCAGGAAAGCATTAACAACTACTGTAACTTTCGAGGAAAGTTAAGAAAGGAGTCGGGGACAATTTGGGAAGATTCTTAAAAAATATATCAGTAACACACGCGTCATCTCTCGTTGATACAAGCCACGTTTTTCATGTAATTGAAACCTGCCGATTAAGAAAATAATTAATTATGTGATAAATTTAGTATTTTGAATTGAGTTTATGTTAAAACAATTATTCTGTTTAAATATTTAAAACATCCTTTATTTTCATTTCAAAATTCAATTGAAAATATCAAGGTTACTAGAACTAATTAAGCCTTAGGAAAATTTCTATAGGAGTAAAAACGGATGCTTATCGAACCTGATATGAAACTAATTAGTAAATCTTCATGAAATTGCCACTGTAATTTTCTTTTCTTTTAAACAACCGTTTGTCGAATGGCGTCCGAGGAACGTAAGAAACCAATAACAACGACAACTTTTTTCTATTGTTCATTAGGAGACTAGGGGAACAGCGTTTAAAGAAACAGCAAAAACCCAACAACTCATTCCCATATTCTCTGAACAGGTTTGGTTTTCAAACTCGCAGTTATAAATAAAGATCCATCATATTTTCAATCCCAATATACTTTTACACTCATCTTAAACTTATTATTTTAGTCTTTATTCTCTTTTTTCCTTTACAAATATTCATTTTTACTTTTGTAATGATTGTATTACCGTTAAAAGTAAGTTATCAAAACATCATACCTTTTTCCAAATAAAAACTGAAAATGTACGTACATCCACCCCGAACATGGGCTAAGATAATGGTCATTCGTATTGATACCAATAAACACAGATAGTCACAACTCGCAAGCAAAGCAAAAAAAAAAAACTCCACTATAGTGAACCTACAACCAAGAAAGAAAGAAAAAATGGCTCTGCAACCAAAATCCTTTACGAACTGGTGGTATACAGCTGAAAAAACTTAATGAAGCAACTTCCCTAAGGTCAAAATAGTCCCTAATTGTTCATTGTCGAGAATCCAGCATTTGCACCACAAATAAATCTGAACATCCTCACTTGCAAAGTAAATCGTGCAAAATGAAGACAAGTGCTTGGATCAGTTGAAGAGCCCTGGGTTTAGCCAATCCCTGTAAACAATAGAATATGTATAGCGTAAGTCAGTTATAGCTGCATTGCTAAATAACGTTCTAGGGAAAGAACGCAATGCTGCAAGGCAAAAACACTCACTTGCTAATGTCATCCAGATGATCATCAAAATCTACAATTCCATTCCACTTCTCAGTTGCAATATAGTCCAACAAGACTACATTTGCTGATGGCTCTCTCAGAGAGAAACGGTTGTTCGCATCTGATGGAACCAACTTCCAGTTCTTAGATGTATCCCTAACATAAAGCTAAACCATAAGAAAAAGGTAATCTTGGTTAATGTAACCAATCAAAAGGCTTCTCTTTTTATTGAGGAAGCCATATATGCATAAACTCTTGCAACCATAATCATGCATCATGTACATACTAGTCTTCTTTTATAACAAAAAAGGGTACTTTCTGAATGAACAATTAATTTTGTAACTATAAGAAACAAATAACAAGAATCGTCTGTAATTAGTGCAAATGTTGGATGAAGCTTTACACCTTGGAGGTTTTAGCCTGTAGAATCATGCAAAGTGTGGACATTACACCACATTATCATTTCATTCCCCCAGTCTTTAAATGGGATAAATCTTATACATGTTTGGTTTAGCTTATCTTAGAGAAATAATTGTTTTTTTTTTCTTTTTTGCCAGCTTTCAACACACAACTTTTGAAAACAAAAATTCTCTGCCCCAAAGAGTAGTTCCCAAATATGCTGCAGTATGTTGCAAATCAAAAATGAATATTCCTCTATTTTGACTTACGACAAAACAAGAGAAAATGGATCACAACATTAATCGGATACTTAATTCTTGCCTCCAATCTGAGATCCACAATGTCACACCGTACAACCCATGAAACCCCACACATAAAGATAAAAACCACCAACTTCAAGTTAAGCTCTTAGATACAGCAGTTTTGTAAAAATAAAGAGATTGATGTACCAAAATAAGCCCCCAAAACAAGACAGGGACACCAACAAACATAAGCAAACAGCTAATTCTCCAGTGCTAAAGTGAACTACAGAAATTCGGTCTTGTTTGGATAAAGTTATTCATAAACACTTTTAGAGAAGACAATAAGAAACTAGAATCAATTGAACTTCTCCCATTAGTTAAAATCAAGTTCTGACCATAGCTTTTGAAAAAGTTACATAGGAAAACCTCTATAAAAGTTAAAATGCATAAGCCAATTTTACCTTATGAGAGAAGCCCAATTCATTTTACCTTCTGGTTTTCTTCTACAATAGTTAATTATAAGTTAATCCAAAAGGTTTATATTCTAACAAGTTCATAGGTTTTCGTGATTCCATTAGAAAGAAGGAGTTATTTAGTTCATTCACAAATAAGCTTGGGTATGTATATTTCTATGTTTAGATTGACATCTGGGTTTCTGTATAATAAGCCCAATTACAATTCATAGAGTGGATAAACACAATGATCGTATAAGAAATAGAAATTATCGGTCATGATAAATGCGATTTCCAACACTAAAATCGCTAACCTGCATTATGGCACTACGTTCCTTGCTCTTTTTCAAAGCATCAAGCTTCTTATTATCTAACTGCAAACAATTGAAGAGGAAGAGAAAGAAGATAAGCAGAAGGAGACAATTAAAACAAAAATTAGCAAAAACTAAAAAAAATCAGCAACAAATTAGCAAAAACTAAAAAAAAAAAAGAAACAACTAACCAATAGAACGGCAGCTTGGGGAAAGTAGCGGCATATGTGGTCACCGATATTCTTCGCCACACTACCAAGCTCACTGTCATCAGATCTCTCATTCGCGTGAAAATAGCCCACTATGTTCAACCCTTTCGCAGAAAAATATTCCTCTATCTATCTCAAAAAAAAGTGATTGCAAAAAAGAAAAATCAGAAAACTAAAGAAATAAAGGAAAATTCAATAAACACCCATAAGAAAAAAAGATAAGCCCAGTTGACCAGGTCACATGTTGATTAAGAAAGCATACATCTTTGTGAGTAATTTTATAAATAACCATATGGGATCATGACTGAACGAAAAAAAGTAAAATCAATGCAAAAAAACCCTAACCAGAATGAGAGATATCTCCAATTGGGGAAGAAGAGAGATGTGAGAGTGGAAGAGAGGGACGGCATCGGCGATCTCGACGACGTCGTTGGAAGGGGAGATGCGACCGATCAAGATGCCGTTGACGGCGGAGGTTGGGTGTTTGAGGGAGTGAAGCACGAGTTTGATATAAGCGTTTTGTGCGATCTCGTACCTCAATCCGTTGCTACCCATGGCTAAGATTCTCGACACAAAGGTTTAAGGTTTGTGTTCTGTTCTGTTTCCTTCTGTTCTAATGTCAAACACAAAACACACGCAGATGCAATCAACTCTCAACTGTTGTGGACTTCGCACTTCGCCACAACTTTTAATAACGTCGTTTCGTCACGCTCCAATCTTATGCAATGCTGCAACAGCAATCGTTCATCCGTAAGAAACTTTTTGTGAGGCCTGGGTCAGTAGTTGTTGGGCTTGGGCCCAATTACTTTAAATTGGGCCTGAAAAAATCGTTTTTTGAAGTATTTTACTATTTGAAACGTCGTTAATAGGTTAACCTTTTAGGATCCACGACTATCGGACTACTATCATAAACCTACATTTCTTTCATCCATCAATATGATAAGATAAACGATAAAATTTGTTTTACGTTAATTAGTGTACTTTTTTAACGAAGAATTGAATTTAAAATATATATATATATATATTAAAATATTTTCTCTATATTTAACCACTTCTCGTCCTTCATTATTATTATACTATTATTGTTATTATTATATCATACACTACCTTTATAAGTATTATTTTTTACATCTTATGATAATAACGGAAAACAATGAAACACATTTTGTATAATTTAGATAATAAAATAACTCAATATTATTCAAGATAATTCTATAACTGTATTTTTATAATAAATTTGAATTTATTGGAAGAAAAATTATAATATTAGTATTTAAATTAAATTTTGTATTTTTAGTTTGTTAAAAAAATATCTAAATTAGTAATAACAAAAATAAAATAAATTTTTGGGATATTTAAAATAAATAAATATTAATTAAAAACTTCAAATAAAGGTTAATTGAATCGTTTAATATATATATATATATATATATATATATATATATATATATATATATTATGATAAAGAAAATAAGTGAATAAATATATCATTTGGTTTAATAAGAAATAAGAGTATAAATTATTATTTAAAAATATAAAGTAAATAATAAATAATAATAATAATAATAAATATTAAAAATAAATAATAATAAAAAATGCTGAAAACAAACAAAAAAATGCTGAAAAAAATATTACAGCTACAGTAAACAGTGATAGTTAGAAAATTAATGTTAAAAATGTGATATTTGCGTAATTTTTTTTTTAAAAACTAGAGTTAGTGGGAAAAAAAAAATCCCCATTTGATGACAAACTATTTTAATTACACTTTTTAGTTTTAGTTATAATGCATTGTCCTTTCATTTTTTTTTTCTTCATTTTTGTTTTTATTCTCTAGTGCAAACTTTTTTTTTTCTATCTTTGTTTCTTATTTGTTTGATTAAAATACAAGAGTGAACAATGTTGTTTAATTATTAATTGATTTAATTGTAATGGTTATTAATATGCATATGTTATGTCTCGGGTAGGTGAGTGAAAAAAATAAAACTTTAAAATATCCTAAGATTATTTTTTTTAAACGTTTTGCATGAGTTTTAGATTAGGTTATAAGCTATTGTACATAAAAGTTTAACTTAACAAATGATTAATATAATATAATAACACATTTGAGGGTAAGAGATTTGAAATTTTGAATTTGAAATGTAAAATACTATATTAAAGTAAATAATGTTAGATATACTATATTTTATGATAGAAAGTTAATTAACATATAATAAAAAAATCTACAAATTTATTACTTTAAGAATTTGGGTGGTATCAATTTTTTTGTATAGACGCGACTCAAATCTTACTTTGTTTCAGAGTATTTTCCCTCCATCTTTCCAATAAATTATAGTGCAAACAATGTGATAATATTACATTGTACTAAAATGTTGATGTGATAATTTATTTATAAATGATGTTCACAATGTAATTTGATTCAGTTTTATATGTATTTTTATTAGTTATGTATACTAAATATTTTTTGTTATGTATATTTTCATTTAATTAGTTATAAGTTGATAAAAAAAAAATGAGTATGTGCATGAATTGAAGTGTGTGGAATTGAAAAAAAGGTTGTGGATTTCTGTGTGCTATACCATTCAGATGCAAACCATCAAATTTTATTGAAAAAAAACAATCTGGTTTGAATCAAGTTGCTCTGTCTGTATTGGGTTATGTGTATTTTACTACAGTATTCATACCTAACTTTATCTTTGATTTTAAAACGTTTAAAATATTTTTTTGATAAAATAAATTGAAGTTATTAACATTTTACTACAGTATTACATACATTGATTAACATATACAGAGAGAGAGAGAGTAATTTTTATACAATCAGCAAAAACTATTTTTTAATTGTTAATTTTAGAATCAATATTAAATTGGTCTATAGCTTTTAGTTGACTAATTCATAAATTATAATATTCAATATTAATATGCATGTAAAGTTAATTTAACAATTAATTGAATATAATGTGACGACATACTTAAAAAGAAATGTGAAGTTGAAATGTAAAATATTACATTAAAGTAAATCATAGTATTACCAAGCATGTGTCATAATATGTCGGTGTAATTAAAAGCTATTAAGATAATTTATTTATGAATGGCGGAGACTTGTAATTTAATTTAACTTCAGAAATAGTCTTATTTCAATTAAATATATTAAATTCTTTTATGTATCTTCATTTAGTTAGTTATAAATATGATGTTGATGATGTAGTTTTCTTTTGTTTTAAATATTTTTTCATTAAAATTAAATATATTAATTAACCCTTTTTAGTTAGTCCAATTTAAAATATTAACTCGAAAAGATTTGAATTTACTCTACGGTCTTTATTTGTACTTAGTATATTATGGGCATATTTAAAAGAAACTTAAATTAGAACTTTAAGACTATCAAATGTTTTCCTTGCTTAATTCTAATATTGCGTCTTTTTTAATTGTGATAATATTTCATAATAATCCAAAAATCACCATTTTGCACGAATACAAATAATAGAACTTATTTAAATTTGATTTCGTCAAACACTTTACCTATATTTTTATTTAGACTTTGGCATGAGGAGAAATGAGTAAGCAAACTACATTATTTTATTAAAGTGATAAGTTAGTGAAGAATATGTTATGTTCCAATGTTCATTTTTTCTCTTCAGAGAACAATAAAAAATACATTCTTTAATGACTACTTTTAGAATATTACTTATTAGGCGATTAGACCGAGAAAAAAAATGTTTTTGACAAACACATTTTAATTGTATTAAACGATTTTTTCTTTCACCCAAACGTGTAATTTTAAGTATAAATAAATTATACAAAAATCTTATATATTTGTCAATAATCTTTTCTAAACTATTACTCAATGACGATATTTGTGTTTAGAAACAAAAGTATTTAAAAGGTTGGCTAAATCATGTTAGAGCAACTTATTGAATTGTGATCATAAGTATTTGATCAAAGCTATTTGCCAGATTAATCAATAAATATAAAACTATTTATTTAAATAAATATGCTTAAAGAACTTTCTTAATTTATTTTACGGACAAAAATATATATATTTTGGACAATTCTAATATTTATTTTGTATTTATTTTTATTATTATAAATTTCATTTGATGACAAACTATTTTAAATATATTTTTTAGTTTTAACTATAATTCACTATCCTTTGCGTTTCTATTTCCTTAATTTTGTTTTTATTGTCTAGTGCGCACTTTTTTTATCGTACTGTTATATTAATACTTTTATTAAAATACAAGAGGATAACAGATGTAAAGAGTACCGTTTTAGTTATTACTTAATGAAATTGTGATGGCAATTAATAACTTTTAACCAGATATTAAAGTTAAACTAATATTTTTTCACTGTATTTATGTATTACCTGTATTAATTAACATACATAGTAAAATTTTACATAATTAACAAAAAAAACAAAATTGCTCAAGAGCTCATTTTAGAGTTACTGGTATATTTTTTAGTTGACTACTTGATAATATCTAATATTAGTATACATGAAAAAAACAATTTAACAATTAATTGAATATAATGTGATAACACACTTCATATAAGAAATATGAAATTGTGATTTTGAAATGTAAAATATTACATAAATCACAGTGTTATAGCCATAGAGTGTAATAATATCATAGTGATATAAGAAATTAACATGATGGTAATTTATTTCTGAATGGTGTTGACAATGTAATTTAATTTAATTTTAAATATATTTTTGTTAAAATTAAATATATTAAACAATTTTTTTCCATTTATCTTCATTTAATTAGTTATAGATATGATATTGACAATGTAATTTATTTAATTTTAATTATATTTTTTTGGAATTAAATATATTAAATGATTTTGTAGTTCAATTTAAAATATGTACACCAAAATTTTAAACTTACTTTTCACTTTTTATTTGTAATTATTATATTATAGATATACTTAAGATAAACTTAGTTAGAGTTTCAAGTCTTATAATCTTTAACCAGTTATATACATCTAGTTTTGATTGCTAAATATCTTTCATATTATATGAAGAAAAAACAATAAACGATTTGGGAAAAATAATTGCAGCACACCCTTTCTCATTTACCAATAATTGGAATCAATCTTAGTGATTAAAGATAATAAAATATACAAATTTTTTATCCTATACTTCTACTCGCTTTGTTTTCAAAAAGTTTTATGAATACAATTTAAATTACAATTCAACTTTTTTAACGATGTTTTGTTCTAACACACTCCCTAAAAGTTAGAGATTTGTCCAAAAGATTTTTTTTAGAGTGTCATAATTACCCTAAGAATGGTAAATGTATCTTCTTTCAATGCTTTTGGTATAAAAAATAATCTGAGTTTGTTTTGTATCCAGAATGATGCAATCTTAATAAGAATTGGTTAGAGTTTGGTAAAAAAACTCTTATATTATGCACAAATTTTCTTCATTTGTTTTTTTTTTCTTCTTTTTTAAGAAGTTAATGAGTTTGAATAGGCAAATTTAAGGAGATAATGTATTTAAATAGGTAAATTAAATTTGTTGTTTATTTAAATTTAGATTGTGAGTGATTATCGATTTGTATAACTACCATTTATTTGGATTTTGTGATTTCTTCCTTCATGTGAAATATATGGAGTTACTATTTGGGATTCTATTAACTTGTTTTGCAAATTTTCAAACTCTTCAAAATTCACTTTCCTTGCTCAAATAAACAACTAACTAAAATGATAAACAATACAAAGAAGAAAAAAACTATTTTCTCACTTAATCAAATAATGCATGTTGCTTAAGGAAGTTGGACCATTAACTTAAAAGATTAGAAATGTAGTCCAGAACAGCAACTCTTAATACATATTTAATAAAAACATAAAACATGAGATTCATAATTTCTAATAAATTTTCACATGAAAATAATACATTCTTAATATATTTCGAAAATAAAACTCACGATCTTGAAACAATATAATTATTGAAAGTTAATGTTTAAGTTGTTAAACATCATATATTAAATAATGGCCTTTGATCGAGTTAATAGAAATTATTTAATACCGTAAATTTTCAGTTGAATGCTTAGTTTTATCCATAAAAAAAATAAAAATACACACAATAACAAAAAATCATATAAATTAGATTTTACGGTGGAAATGAATCAGACAAGAGGCATGGTTATCAATAATATGTTTAGATTCAAACCAACAGAAAAAAAAAAACTAAAACTGATAAAAAAAAAGGAAAACAAAATCAAATTACCTTGTTCTGAATTTAGTTGGGTTGATTTTTTTTAAAACGAAAACAAAATTATTATCGTAAATTTTTTCACAGTTTTTCTTTATTATATTTTTTTTAAAGTAAATGGATAATTAATTTGACTAGAAAGATTATTTAATAAAATTATGGTGAAAAAGTACTAGAATCAGTAAATTAAAATAGAAGTAAAAATTGCAAAATAATTTCAAATCCGAAAGTGAGAGAATATTAATTATTATCTTAGTCAATATATAATTCATCATTTACAAAAATGTGTAAAAATAGTTTACTCAGATTTATATATAATAAAAAAATGAAACGGTGTGGGAGAGAAAACCCTAGTTATGAAGTTGTTATTATTATTATTATTATTATTATTATTTTTAGTATTTAAAATTTAAAATAAAAAACCGAGGCAGAGGTACAGTAATGGAATTGGCGTATATTAATGATTCAAAGTAAATATTATGTAAGTGTGTGTGTGTGTTTGGGTTGTAATAAAAAGTCTGAGGAACAGAGAGAGTGTCCCTCCTTCCTTCGTTGCTGTGTTTCCAGACAGAAAAGATGAGCGGCGGTGGTGGCTCTTCCACTTTTAGGGTTCCGATCCCAAACAATGTACGCAAAATCATCCAAGACATCCGCGAGATCACCGGCAAGCAGCACACCGACGACGAAATCTACGCCGTCCTCCGCGAATGCTCCATGGATCCCAACGAAACAGCTCAGAAGCTTCTCTATTTAGGTCCCTTTACTTTTCCCTCTTTTCGATCCACTCTCTCTCTTTCTCCTTTCTCTCTATCTCTTTCGATTCCTACTCTCCTCCAATGGACACACTACTTCCCACTTTTCTAAGCTCCACTTTCACTTAGAGGTGCTTTCCGAACTTGAGTTCCACTTTTCCCAATTTCTTTTAATTTAGCTTCTTTTGTTTTGCTGTTTAGCTTTTTTGATTTGTTGGGAGCTGAGGGGAGTTGTGGGTGCCTTTTTGGACATTGAAAGTTTGATTTTTAGCTGTTTAAGGCTTGGGAGTGAGGAGTCTTTTCTATACCAGTGCTTTAGGGGGATAGAGGTTGTCTTTGTAGGGTTTTGTTTATGTGTTTAATGGTATCTGAGGTTCTCGCTCACACGTGTTGCTTAATGGATGGCTTCAGCACTCTCTCTACGCTTCCTAATCATTTAGGATTTCTTGAAAAAGGAATGTGTTTTTGGCATCTTTGAGATTCTCTTTTTTTTTTTTTTTTAATGTTGGTTTTTATTTTTTGGTCTCAGATACTTTTCATGAGGTGCGAAGGAGGCGTGACCGAAAGAAGGAGGTAAGATTCCCCCTCCTTTCTCTCCTTACTTGCTCTGCTTTTGTATTTCAGTTGGTTTATTACTGCTCTTGGAAGTTTAGTTGCTGAAACGGATTAGTTTGTTTGCCTTAACCTGTTGGGTGCAGGCATCTACTTCTTCTGCCATTGAGTGGATCAATTGAAGTGGATAAATCTTTTATCTGTTTACCCTGTAAATTGAAGTATATTCATTTTCTTGATTGTTGTGAGCTGCTAGGCAAAAGTTCTCATTGTGTCATGAGTTGCCACTCTTTCATCTTATGAGCACTGTGATTAGCTGACTTCATTTTGAGATTCTTATATGTCGGTTGCTATGGGTTTGAATGTCTGATTAGGTTGGTTACTTTGGGGTTGTGATTTCTGCCTGTTATGATGTGTGGGATCATGCAATAATATTATTTGCTGAGTAAAATGACTTCGGTCTTGTTTTGCAGTTGCTTATAAAGATGTTTCTTTTTATCTGTGTGTTCTGTAATTCTATATAACATGTTATAACTAAATGTGCTTGTACTGCCCCATGCTTCTCTCTTCAATGATTTTACAGGCCTGAGTGATTTAAGTTTATTTTTCAGGGATTGAGCAGCAGGGTTTCTGATGAGCCTAGGATAAAGCAAGGTGGACAAGGGAGGGGAGGAAGGGGTTCTTCAGGAGGATATTCCCCTAACTTTCCTGGTACAATCTCCCCACCTTTTTAGAGACTTTGGGCTTTCTCATTAGTTTTGTGTGTTAGATTATGGATCTTCATTTCCACATAGAGTCACCTGGAAGCCATAGTTCTCCAAAGGAAAATACTTCCAGAAGACAATCATTTCTTCAAGATATTAGCACTATGTGATGCTTCCCTCCCAAAATATTAAGAATTATGCTTTTATTTTGTTTCTTGTTGAGCTCCATCACGCCCCTAGCATGGCACTATAAGTACCTTTCCATTGCCATCATTTATATTTTTATGTTGTTTTAGTCTTATTTTCCATGGCCTTTTATTTTTTAGATCATGAATCCACTTTAGTGCAGAGACCTGTCATATGAATCTACAAATTTCTTGCTAGTTTATTAGTTTGTCAGTTTCACCATCCTGCCAATGTCTGTTGTTAGATGGTGGTGGTGGGAGGAACATAGCTAATCGAAGGGAAAATGGAGTCAATCACATTGCAGAGAGAAGTCATGCTCCCTCTACTCAGCCGGTTTTGCAGAAAACCAAGAATAATACAGCATCTCAAGTTACAAGGTAGCTATTTTATTTTTGTATTTTCTTTAATTTTTTTCTTTTGTCAGATTAATTCTGAATATGAGAAAATGTATGATGGAAATAAATGACATTTATTTGATAAAAAAACAAGGCAAGACTCTAAAAGAAGTGAAAAAAAGACTGATGAATGACTTCTCTTTTGTTTTCCTTTGTGGCTAACATTCTGACCGAACCTCACATTGAAGTCATGCTTAAAATTTTATGTTGAATAAAAACGAATAGTAACAACTTCAATGACAAGGGGAAGTAATTGCTTGCTTGAAATTTGACTTGCGTGCTCAATTTGATAATATCTTATGATTCTACTCTTCGATTGCTAAAATACAATTTATATGAAGTTGTTTGTTGGTGTGTTGAAAAATACACCATTGTTAATATTGACATGATTTTTATTCCTTTTAATTGTTAGATTATCCTAATTTTGAATAATATTTCTTCAACTGTAGAGTTTCAGGTGTTGCACCTCATAGTGCTGCAAATCAATCCAATGGGAAGTCTGTTCACGTGTCTGCTGGTCAATCTCCCATTGCTAGTTTACCTAAAAGTAGTTCAACTGCTAATGACACTGGCCATGAAGAAAATGTCCAACCTCAAGCTGCTGCTGTTGCCACACCCTCTTCCCTTACTCAAACCTTTGGCTTAGTTACTAGTACCGACCAAGGAAAGTCCTTGTCAAGTTCTGATCAACTTCAAACTTCTGCCTCCGGTGTCCATTCCTCTTTGGATCCTGTTGTAGCATCTTCTGTCTCCCGTCATCCTGGTGTCAGTGGTGCAATCAGTAGGGAAGTTGGAAGCAATCGGATATCTGCTGGACCAAATCATGTTAAAGGAAATAAACTTGTTCAAGAAGTTAATGATTTATCAGCATCCAAGAATGATAAATCTGGGTCCATGAGTTCATCAAACAGAACAAATGCCCCACAGAAGTCAAATGAAGTTGAACATAATCGGTTATCTGAGCCCTCACAACTTTCATCTCCATCCCCAAATGATTCATTGAGGCCATCTTCTAGTTCTGGCAGCCAGCCACCTCTAGGTAAAATTTTCTTTTGTATCTGTTTAATCTTGTGAGTAACGGGGTTGCTTCATGTTATATTTCCTTCAATATACTTTCTTGTCTTGGTTGAAGTATTCTTTGATTTTCTGATCAATACCATATGGAGGATAATTTAAATTTTCAGAATAGAAACTGAAGTAAAGCACAAAATCAGGAGAAGAACCTTTGAAACTGTTCCTGAAGGCATGTTAAGTGAGAGGCAGGATGACTAAGCCTATAATTTAAATAAGCATGCCACTTGTATGGGTTCTGCTTCTGTGTGCTAACAACCAAATTTTAATTGCTTAGATACTGTTCTATGTTGGAAGGAATCAACCTAACAAAATCAAGAAATGTGTATTTTCTATTTTTACAATTTCTTTCTCAATACTTTTTCAATATATCTCTAATTATATAAACTTATAATGTCTTTTGGTTGGCTCACACATGTTTCTGAAACAGCTAATATCACAGAGGTTTCAACTTCAGAAGTTGGTGTGCAATCTTCAGCAGAGTTAAGGCAACATGTTACATTTCCAAACCATTTCCAAGTACCGGAGGCTTTAAAAAGTGGTCTGACATTTGGAAGCTTTGATACCTTTGGCCCAAGTGAAAAATCTAACAGTGGAACTGATGGGGACAATAACGTTTCTTGTGCTCTTGAACCTTCACCAGTGAGTGATGAAGTGGCAACTTCAAGGTTTGTAATTCATATGTTTCTTATGTGCTTTTTCTTTGCATATCAAATTGCTGATCCCAACGTCCTCTGTGCATACGCATGCTTGTGTTTTCTTTCATGCCCTTCTAAATGATGTACATGGTTTGATTATCTTAGCTTTGTGCTCTTATACCAAACTTGTTCACCAGCAAAATAACTATAACCTGCCTGAAAGTTTGTGCTAGAAAGTGTTCCTCTGGAGATAATATTATTACCTTTTTCAACGCCCTTTGACAATCATAAGGCTGGGTTATTATTTATTTCGTGAATTATTTTGGCTAAATTAATTGATTATTTTACCAAAGGTATTATTTGTGTCATGGTGTGCTCATGTAATTTTTTTTTCAATGGTATTTCTTGTCTGGATGTAGCAACCAAAATGCATCATTAACTTCACAAGGGGATCATCTTGATTATCCACATTCTTCGTCTTATTTGATTGAAAAGACACCAGCTACAGAAGGCAATTCTATAAATGGTACTGACACGAAGGTTGATCAGCCAAAGAAGGAGGTTTTATTGGCCCCTGAGGCCCATCAACTTCCAACTGTTCAAACAGCTCAAAACTATGGTTTGAATTTCATGTCCACCATGTTAGGGACTCAGCAGGTTCAATTTGAGGGAACTGAGCCCCAGGCACAAGATGCTTCTCGATTTCCTAACTTTGTTGTAAGTTTCTTAATATCTTCCTTTGCTTAAAACCGTTTCTCCCTATGCTTGGATTTCATGGTGATCTATGATGTTTCTCTTCATATGTTTACTTTTCAATGTGCCTATATTTGTATCTGTGTACAGAAATGATGTCTAACTCTCATTAGTAATAATTTGCAGTTTCTATTGTTCAGTTGTTTCTTGTCTTGAGTACCTAGCTATCACTACAGTTCCCTTTGTAAACTCATGAAAATCAGCTTGGATGCTGTATTTATTGGATAGCACTATGATCCTTGATGTTTCTCTTAGTCAATTAAATTTATTTATACGAAATATTGACAATGTAAAACATGAATTTCAACTCCTAACCCATGCATATCAATCAGGACATATAACTTATCAGTACAGTTTCCGTTGAGGTTTGTCTTGTTTTCTGGTGTGTTCTGTATCTTTGCATACCCCTGCCTATTGTCATTGCCAGGAAGGGGCATTCTATTTTGGAATTTGTTATTTGCCATAGGTTTTTATCATTTGGAATGTGTATGCCTTTTTAAACACTAGAAATTAAGTTTACCTTAAACATTTTTTTTTTTCATTTTTTTAAATACTTATTTTATTTTTAGTTGGAGTGTAATGGGTATGCAGTGTTGTGTAAAGGTCTTTGCGCTATCAACCAATTAGAAATTATCTTTGGTATTGCTTGTAAGATATCACAGTCGACAAAATTTACCATGCGTATCAATTAGTAATTGAATGTCGGGTCAGTAAAACTTTACACTGTCGATATGTATATTATTTATTTTTTTAATTATGACTTTTTTCTATTCATATTGCAGAGTGCAAGTTCTCAGGGTGTGTCCCCTAGCCCAACTCCACCCCTACAGAGTTCTATACCTGTGTCTCCACAGTCAGTTTCTATTTTCAGGCCACCCTACCCTACTAATTTCTTCCCTTATGGCCACTATTACCCTCCAATTTATGTGTCTCCCATACACCAATTTTTAAGCCACAATGGTTTCCCTCAACAGCCATCAGCTGGCAACATGTATCTACCAGCAGCAGCGGGCATCAAATTCCCACTCCCTCAGTTCAAAGCAGGAGCAAACACAGGAAATGCAGCTCAGCTTGGAATTCCTTCTGGGTCATTTATCACTCCACCTGTAGGTTATGCGCCAGGTCAAACAGTTCGTACCGGAAGCTCCACTGGAAATGAAGATCTTGCTGTGTCGCAGTTAAAGGAAAACCAGATCTATACAACAGGACAGCTGGTTGGTTTATTTCCTATTATTGGTCTTTTATTTCACCTATGCATATTTCTTGATAAATTAGGAAATTTTTTTGTTTCATTTTCTGTTCCCTTGCTTTCTACAGTATCAGTCTTATTTCGTTAGGTTGGTTTCATCGATGACCCTTTTATTGTGGTCACATGAAACGAAATTCTTGGATTTCCGTAGTTACTAAACATATATGGTTTTATACTTTTTTGTTGCAGAGTGAAGGCTCTGCAGTGTGGATACCTGCTCCAGGCCAAGACATATCCAGTTTGCAAGTCAATTCTCTGTATAACCTTACCCCTCAGGGACAACATCTCACCTTTTCCCCATCACAGGCTGCTCATGGAGCATTTGCTGGTATCTATCAAGCTGGGCAGACAGTAGCTTCACCTTCAACCCTTTTGCAACAGTCTCAAGCTGTGGCTGGGCCTGTTGAAACTGTAGGGCCCCCTTCAGGATCTTATCAGCAACCTCAGCCTGCGCAGATCAATTGGAACTCTAATTTTTAGGCTGGAAAACATTTTCTTGGTGCCATAATGTTGATATGCACACATGATGTGCTCAGATCCAGGGAAGTATGAATGAACACTGGCCTGATCTGAAGTGTAAATAAAAATGCGGCCAAAGAATGAGAAAGGAAATTAGTAACTCTGTTTTTGGTGGAGATTTGGTACTAACGATTTTGAAGGGTGCTAGTCGCAGGTTTTCATTTCCTCTATTTTTTTTATTTTTTTTTTTTGAGCCTTAAGTCTATTTATCCCTCACCTCTTTTACCCGAGAGAACATTTAGTTGTTGCTATAAGAAACTTGGTGCTTCCTAGTGATAATATACTAAGCCAAGAGTTGGTAGGTGAGATTTACCAATTTTTCCGTTCCAATTTCTCACCTGTATATTACATTTTGATATCAGAGGACATTGAAATTATACAGTTTTATTTGGAGTATAAGAATTGTATGATCTATTGTTCTTCAGTAGAACATTGCAAGTCTTCCTCAAGCCTTAACCTGTTTTCGCGTGAAGGAAAGTGCTTTTTTATGGATTTTTTTCTGACTTCCGAAATTTTGAATTCTGTTTTCTGGCCAGCATCATTCTAATTAAATTTTTCGTTTCCAAAGTATTGTGTAAAGGTGATTTTGCTTTCGAATATTTAATTAGTATAATTTTGGTTCATCTTGATTGTAGGGTGTAGGCATAGATATGCTAAATATCGAGTTGGAATGTTGATGTAGGTCTCAGTTTCAATCAGTTTTAGACTATTTATGGAATTTTGTGATTTTGGTGTTTGTATTAACCTGAACGGTTCATAAAATAATATTTTGAAGAGTATAAAGAAAGAAAAGAAGTAAAACTTGAGACAATTTCTAGATTGTCTGATAAAAATAAAGTGAAGGAAAAAAAAAGTTCGGAAAAATATTTATATAAAAATAAATTAAATCTTTTTATAAGAAAAGAAATATACAAAGGAAAAAAAGGTAGATAAAACATCCTATCTTCCCTTTACTCTTCCAAATTGACGGATTTCATAATGGGTCCAATTTCTAATAATCCTCTTCTTGTATATGTTAACTGAACTAAGAAAAGAAAATAATTCATCAAGTCTCATTTCTATGTATGACAAATTTTGATATTTTACTCACTAATTTATTTATACTTTGATATTAATTAAGAAAAACAAGTACGATTTAAATAGATTAAACAAAGTTAAATATTTAATCAAGGAAAATAATATTAATCTGAAATTATTAATATTAATTTGAGTTATGATAATACTAACACTAAATTTTATTATTTATAAAATATATTTTAACAATTTAGTCAATCAATTTTTATTACAAAGTTTCCTATTTGATAAATTTAATTCATTTTGAAATAAAAAAATATTAACAACTTATAAATAATGTAGAAAATTTATAAGGATATTAAAAACTCCGCATATATAATTGTATTATGATATTAATATCAAATATACACTAGGTAGGTTACATGATTGAAGAGATTTTTAGAATGTTATTTAAAAGCCGAAGAATTTAACTAGGATAGTAAGAAAATATTTCCTCTCTGTGTTGTTTAATTTTTTAAATTGACTGTTATTTACTTATATCATTATAATAATTAGAATTTTATTCAATACCATCCTAAATAAAGTATCACATTAATATACTATTTCATTGTTAGTCATAAACTACATAAGTGAGAGAGAATACTGCTGAACGATTATTACTGTATTGCAAGCGACAAACTACCCTCTCCATTTTTTATCTGTTTCTGAAGGTTGTTTCAGCAATAAATAGAATAAATTATCTTGATTTTAATTAAGTAGTTGTATAATTTTTTATTTACCCTCTTTCCTCTCAATAAATATGTTTAAATTGTTTAAAGATTACAAGAGAAAAACTGTTATAATTGATAAAAGAGTAATTGATATCATCATGACAAATAACAATAAATAGAAACAAAAATTCTAAAAGTTCCAAACTTGAAAATAAAGTAAGGAAGTAATTAGATGTGCTTATGAAAAAAGTATAGTAATTATCTGATTAAAAGTGCAACAGTTACAAAAAGTGAAATAAAAAAGAATTTAAGAATATTTCAGTAAAAAAAAATCAATTCCTTAATGGAGAACGGTGATGAGTTAAAGCTTCCAAAATAGCATTTTCTTTACATTTACTAAATGATGAATGTGAGGTTTGAACTAAAATCTCTCAACTGGTCTACTGAAAGAACTAAAGGACAATGGCTAAGTTTTAACTAACAGTACAAACTTCTCTCTCTTTGTTTTGGCTTACACCTGCAATATCGTGCTTTTTTGTTTATTTTTTCTCTTTTTGTATAAGATATTTGCTAAAGCTAAAGCCCTTAAATATCATGTTATAGTTTTTCCTTACGAAGTATTCATCATATATGTTGATTTCTTTTCTAAGTGCTGCAGGAGAAATTGTGGTAGGATAAACAAAAATCACGTTTTTCTCCTTAAAACATAACAAAGACTAATGGAACTTTGTGAAAAGCTACCCTTAAAAAATCTCAACAAATTTTGCAGTAATTAAATTACTGACACTGATCTGTCTATACAAAAAGTCTGGCTGCACAATTAGAATTGCTAAAAAAGGAAGGGGACATGAAATGAGGCTGTCTGACATGTTTGGTTTTTCTTGTATTATATGGCTCAGACAATGGTGGTGCTGTTAGTATTTACATTCAAATCTGTGCTGTCTTCACCTGTTGATTTATGCTTCGGTGAAGGCAAAATCTGCTGCATATTTTCCTGAGACCCTTGCAAATTCAATGATGTGTAGATTGACATTCCAGAGAGAGCAACAACAGCACCACCAATGCTCACAACCCCAGGATCTGACTTGAATAACAGATACCCTCCCAGCAGAATCACACAGGTCTTAAACTGTCCTAAAACAACATGAGTTGTAGCAGAAGTGGCCCTGCAATGATTGGTTCATAATGTGATGGTAGCAAACTAATCTTATCCATACTCCACCAAGAAGCAACAAAATACTAAAAGAATAACATTGTGTTTGTGTCAAAAAATGGTCTCACCCCAATGCCAAGGCCCCTGACCATTGCAAGAGAAAGCCAAGGAGAGCAGATACAAAAACAGCAGTTGAGTTGTTCACATCCCACTTGAAGGATAAGACTCCTGGTGGATCAATCCAGGGCATCAATGCCCCAAGGAAGAAAATTGTGACTGGGGTTGTCTTCCACATCAACCTACACAATGAAAAAGTTTCAAGTTGGGGTTTTGACATACTTTTTTCCTATTGAAGTAAATACTTAAGTTTAGCACTTCAACAAATATCTGTTTTCATAATCATGATCTAAACATAAGTTTTTTGGTACACTTAAATAAATGTTTGTCATAAGCTATTTTCATAGACTCTCTCAAATTCTCAACCACTTACAAAAATACTCGTCATAAGCCTAAATAAGTTGTGAATAAACTCCTGCAAATGGCCCCCTAAGAACTACTACTTACGCCAGAGCTGTCCAGTTGCCCTGCTGTTGTAAAGTAGACCATAAAATTTTGTTTATGGCACTTGGGATTATCCATGCAATTGCAATAAGAGCACCAAATAAATTGAACTCTAAATCTGTTACAGTTGCAACTGCTACACCTGCTGACACGACAGCCAAAGCCAAAACCTGCATCATTCCAATGACATTATTAGTGCATTACAAACAAGGAAGGGGGTGGAATAGTCCTTTTTCAGATATGTTAAATGCTTTACAGAAGAGAAGAAAATAAGGAAAGGTGTGTGTGCGTGTAATTCTTCACCTTTGTAAAAGAAATGGTTTTTCTAAAAAGAATGAACTCCGCAAGAACAATTGTAGGGGTGACAGCAATCTTAGCCATTTGGTAGAAACCAACACTGCAAAAGCTGGATTGTAAGCAAATAGTAAAGCTCTAAATATTTTATAACAAAGATGCTAACTAATGCAAGAGAAAGAACCTGTTATGCTGGAGGCTAGTGTTTGCAAGGCCAGACGCAAAGGCCATAACAGCACCAAGTGCAAATAGAGAAGAGAATGGAGTTGTTTTAGATGGAGGAGACACAGGAAGCACTGAGAGTGTCTTGAAAATGGCAAGTAGAAGCCATGCAGTGATGTAGTGTACAAATGTGAGAAAAATTGGGAATTTGAAGCCAACTTTACCCATCACCTGTTACCATAATTACATATAATTCAAGTGTAAGGGTGTTTGATCAATAGGCTGAAACTTCTAGAGAGGTACTAGTGATAAGTTGGGGCATTCAGGTCATCACATAATAAAACTCAAGCAAAAAAAGATGCAAATTTTGCTGACCAATTTGTTTGCCATGATAATCCCAACAGAAACCATGAAGTTGAAGGACAGTGCCACCACTGGTCCACAATACTTTTGCTGTTGTCGCTTGGCTCCTTCTGAGGTTCGGATATCATTGTAGAGTGAAGCTCTGAGTTCTTCCAGTGCTCTACCTGATAGTTTGATTCATTAGAACTAGTTTATATTGCTATTGGAAACTGACATTAATGATAATCAATCAGTAACATTGAACGAGTAATATCTTTAACATTTCGTGCAAAATGGAAACCTGAAGACATTGAATAAGCCCTATCATTACTCCAAACAGGGCCTTAAATTAGCTTAAATCATCACGGTTCAACAGAGAAAGAAGAACGGATCAGAAGGGTAGATGATGCTAAGAAGAAGGAAGGAAAACAAGATGAATATCATATACAAATCATGTATCTTTATTTCACATTCATCAAACACAGGTCCAAACAATTTACAAAGTGGTTGTAAAGGACGATCAAGGTGGTGTAATTTTTTTGAAATGGCGAGTGAGAACATCAATCAAAGTTGCAGAAAAATAAACAGATGAGTATCAGTTCAATTCAAAATGAAAAATGGTGTGAGAAAGTTTCCATGATCAGAAAAACCTTGTGATGCAATCATGATAGAGCATAACATAAAAAAAGAAAAGTAACGTAACAAACTTATAATCTACGACCGCAAAAACCGGAGTATCCAATGCTTTTGATGCGATAAAATATTATTTCACACAAAAAGGCTGAGGAAAATAATATCATGCAAAGATGAACATAGTTGAGATCTATTCATTGCATAACAAAGTTCAGAAAACAAATCCCAGAAAAAAACCACACATGAATGAACACAGGTAAAAGCGAAAGTTTGATATGCATTATTCAAATTACACACATGCAATAAAACTAAGATGCTATGAGATGAGCTAAGAAATTCAGAAAAGACCTGCATCACCAGCATCACTGTCTTTCCTTTTAATAAACCTTCGTCCTCCTCTCCACAGTGAATCCAAAAGCCCCATTACTAAGTGGCCTATTCATGGACTTGGATCACATATGCAATGAAAATGCAAGGCAGTCTTTGTAAAACACATGCATTTCTATCATTATCAATTACCAAAACAGAAAGGTAGAGAGAAAAGGGTGATGCTTTAAATACGAATTAATAGCCCATTTTGCTTAAAATCCAATCTACGTAGGAGGGTGTGGGAAAAACAGAAAATTTACATTGTTGAAGGAGGGGTTTTTGAGATGCATGAAGGAAAAAGAAAAAGACAAAAGAGAAAAGTGAAGGGAATTTACTTTGTGCTCCAAGGGAATATTGCATTTGATGAAAGTGCCAACAAAATGGCAACACGTGTTCATCAAATGAACCTAGTAGAAAGTGTAGGTGAGGGTTGTAGCAACACCTGTCTACATCGTATACTAGGAATTTGATGTAACTTTTGATTTACGGAGAAGTTAATGTGACATCATGAAATCATCAAATATTGTTATGAATCATTAGGAAATAGTCAAGACACTTGTTGCAACCACCACCATGCACTCTTTTTTTTTTTTTTTTGGTTTTTAGGTAACTTTGCCTAATCTAATGCCTTCAACAATACAACCTCTTCTTTCTGCTCACATGCACATTCTTATCAATTTATCAACTAAACTTGATGCATAAGTTTCATCTCACTCACCACAATTTTGCTTTTCTGATGTTCCACCAACTGGTTGGTGCCATTAACCGTTAAACTCATCCAAACTTTCTTTTCTTCTTTCTGTCACAAACTACTGGTGTTCTACCTTGTACATTCTACAGGGAAAATGCCTTTTTCTTTTTTTCTGCAATTCAATTTTGTTATGTATATAAGTTATGTTATGGTTAAAATTTATGAGCTTAAGATTTGGTGTGTATATAAATTATAGTTTGTACTTGTGTTAAATAATTGATATTGCTGGACAAGATCATTATTTATTTCTATATTTTTAAAAATTATTGAAAAATGAATTTGAGAATAAAGATGAGAAAGATCAAATAAAAGAGACAATCGCTTAAGAAATTATGGATGAAGATAAAAAAAGATGGTGTTTTGAGATGGTTGAAGAGGTTTTTTCTTTTATAAGTTCTGAACTCGAATTGAATGTACTCCTATGTTGTAATTATGATTTTCATCTTAAATAATGCAAATCATTTTAGAAGATACTAATACAAGGGAAGATTTTTTAAGAGTTTATCTTAAGCAATATATTTGTAGTAATTATTGTCACTGTGTCTAATGTTATCATCATAATTAACAATGTTGTGTATGGAATGTTTTTATAATTTTTTATTCCTTTGAAATTTCTTCCTAATCTTAATTTGATTTAATATGGTAATCTATAAATCACTTTTCTCTATCTTTATTCATATAATTTATCTTTATTTCTAAATTGAATCTCATTTTTTCAAAAAGAAATTATCAAAATATAACATTTTATTACCTTAAATTTATATGTTTAAAAACATTTATCTATTACGATTTCAATTTTTAAATAGCTTATATATTGAAAGTATGTATATTTATAGGAAATTTTAGTTATGACAAACAAACATTTACAAGTACAACTTAAAATACGAGCCTGAAATTAAATTTGAGAAATATATTTTGAAAAATAAAGAATAAATTGAATACTAAAAATATAAGATTAAAATAAAATTGACATCAGAACCAATTATAATTACTTTAATTTAAATTTAAGGTTGGAAAATCAATTAATCGAACTACCGTAAACTAATTTAACTGTTGTGGCTTGAATTATCTTATTCTTTTAAGTTAATATAATCCAACAAATACACACCTGTTAACAATAGTTTAGAAACCCAGAGATGAAATTTGTTTGGAAGTTTTAAGGAAAGAAAAATAAATAAGAATGGACGGCTATATTTTTATTTTTTTGTTTAGCTGAATAAAAATTAAAAGAATAATTAAAAGATGTTATTTTTTATTTTTACTTTTGATTAGTATGAGATGGGCATAAATGCTCTATCTAAACTCAAACGTAAAACAAAATATATTTAATTTTCACTAATTAGAATATTACTTAAATTTGTTTAACTTTCATGATTTAATAAAAAAGAATTCTAAACTCGGATAAAAAACATAATTTAGTAACAATATTAGATTTAATTTTGATTGATATTATAAGTGTGAGATTTAAGCCATTAGATTCTAATGTAGTGGTACAATTTTAATTTCCAAATATGTCATACATTAATGTCACCCCAATATATTGCAAATAACAAAAGAATTAAAATTGAAAATTTTTAATATATGAAGGATTCAATTGGCACTATTACGATTAAGAAAAATTGATCACAAATCACTCAACATAGCATATTCAACAATGAGCATAAGATTATTGGGCTGAAAACAACAAGGTGTGTTCAAATTATACCTGTTATCCCCTTATACACATGTTTTGTGAGTAAAAAGTGTGCAGCACCAAATACTTGAAAAACAAAAGTGAATCTGCAAAATGGCAATGCATTATGGACATTACTGTTTTGTAATTTCGTCGAGTTTTCATTGTAAAAGTATTCCATTTTTTTTTGTTTTTTGAATGAGCTGAGTCACATGGATCTAATAAACATGAGATTGAAGACATGCAGAAGTGTATTTCATAAACGTTCAGTTACTTACCAAGCCAATTTATTCATGTTCTTGACATGTTCTAATGACTAATCACAATGGTTGAATTCAAAGGAGATTGGAGAACAACATTCATACCTTTCATGGACCAAGAAATTGCCACGAAAAGTATGTGGCTCACCAACCAAAATTCTGCCTCCATACATGATATATAGGCAAGCTCTTGGTCTGATACAGTTGACTCATTGTATCTGAACTATATTATCAGAATACTTGACTTCAACAAGTTCTCATTAGCTTCCAAGATAATGGAGAATGAAAGAGAAGATGAGATTGAGGACGTGTCAATGTCACCCCCATCTCTTGGCTCCATGCAATTGGCAGGGAGTAATGGCTTTGGCCACAGCATGGAGTTCATGTCTCAGGCATACCTTCCCAATATGTACACAGAGATTGACATAAAAGTTGAAGATTCCAATTTCAACCAAGATCCCCCCCTCCCCATTTATCTCAAGGTAGAGAAAAAATGGTTAAACATGCAACTTCATCAGGATTTTCTTTCCTCCTACATCACCAAAGTTATTGCATGGTTAAAAACTATTTGTGAATAATTTTGGTCAATTTCAATGTGGCATGTAGCCTACTTTTTCAATGAAAAAGAGTTAATAGAACTCAGCTAGACACCTACATTAGCTGGAACTGTAGACTTGTGGTTGTCCCAGATCATATGATAATTTAGTCTACTGCATTAAAGCAATGTTTTTTTTATCAGAATAGTAGTTCTTCCTGCAATGCACTTTGAGGGTCTTGATAATATTATCATCAACAGTGTTTTGTTCCTAATTGTATAGTTATTACTGTTGTCATTTGCTCTAAAGATTCTCAATAATGTGCAGTTTGAAGATGTAGAGTATAAGGTGAGAAGTAGCCAAGCGGCTTCCACTAATCCTGTGAAGTCAGTGATGTCAAAAGTTGCCACACAACACAACGTGGAAGAAGACAGATACAAGAAAATTTTGAAGGGTATGACAGGAAGCATTGGCCCTGGTGAAATTCTTGCTTTGATGGGACCTTCTGGTAGTGGGAAGACAACCTTGTTGAGAGTTGTAGGGGGAAGATTGGTTGACAATGTAAAGGGCAAGATAACTTACAATGACGTTCGATTTAATCCTGCTGTCAAGAGGAGGTTAGAAAACTTCATGTCATGACATGTGCTTAGATATTTAACAGAACATGACTATATCAGAAACTATATGCTAATGTTGTACTCTTCTGTTTGTTTTTATTTTCTGTATTATAGGATTGGCTTTGTTACACAAGAGGATGTGCTTTTCCCACAACTTACAGTAGAGGAAACATTAATCTTCTCTGCATTCTTAAGGTTACCAAGCAATATGAGCGAGCAACAAAAATATGCAAGAGTGGAGAACACTATCAAGGAGCTAGGCCTTGAAAGGTGTGTCTAGAATAGGTCTACATGTGATTACTGAATGCTCACATTAGCTACAAGTTCATGCAAAAGAAAGAAATAAAACTGTCTCCCTAAATAATCTCTTGTATAACCATAGATGTCGCCACACAAAAATAGGTGGAGGATATCTCCAAAGCATCTCTGGAGGAGAAAGGAAGCGAACCAGCATAGGCTATGAAATCCTTGTTGATCCTTCACTGCTTCTACTTGATGAACCAACTTCAGGCCTTGATTCCACAGCAGCAAACAGACTCCTTCTCACTCTTCAGGGACTTGCCAAGGTATAAGTAACCATATTTAAGTGTCATTTTGATCACATGTTTCAAGTCTAGACCCTGAGAATTTGGAATATATGCTGAAAATACTTTTGATTTGCCTAAAGGGTGGAAGAACCATAATCACAACAATTCACCAGCCATCCAGCAGAATCTTTCACATGTTTGACAAACTTCTTCTTATATCAGAAGGATACCCCGTTTACTATGGGAAGGCCAAGGACGCAATGCAGTACTTTTCATCGTTGAGGTTCACCCCGGAAATACCAATGAATCCTGCAGAATTCATGCTTGACTTGGCAACTGGACAAGTGAATAACATAAGCTTTCCACAAGATATTTTCAAAGATCAAGAATCTGCTGACAGTTCAAAATCTGTTATTAAAGTAAAATTCTGCATTATATATCTTTAATGCATGTTCAATCTCATTATACCAGTTAATAACCGCTCCTTTATTCTGTTAGTATCTACAACTCAAGTATAAAGAAACACTGGAACCAAAAGAAAAAGATGAGAATCACGGAGCAGCAAACACACCAGAACATCTTCAGTTAGCCATTCAGGTTAAAAAGGACTGGACAGTGAGTTGGTTGAACCAATTCTTTATTCTTTACAAGAGAACATTCAGAGCAAGATGCAAGGACTATTTTGATAAATTAAGATTAGTTCAAGCACTTGGCATTGCTCTTTTGTTGGGGCTACTTTGGTGGAAATCTTCAACCAATACAGAGGCTCAAGTTAGAGATCAGGTGGTTTTGATGATTTTGTTTTCGCATTTTACAAGGCTGAGCTTTGACATTAACATTAGAATGGACCACTATCTTTTCTGCAGGTTGGTTTAATGTTCTATATCTGTATATTCTGGACATCTTCATGTATTTTTGGAGCAGTCTATGTCTTTCCATTTGAAAAGGTCTATCTGGTGAAAGAAAGGAAAGCAGACATGTATAGACTGAGTGTATACTATGTAAGCAGCACTCTGTGTGATATGGTGGCGCATGTTTTTTACCCTACTTTTTTCATGCTTATCTTGTACTTCATGGCTGGATTCAAGAGCACTGTTGCTTGCTTCTTCCTGACTTTGTTCGCGGTGCTGTTAATAGCTATAACAAGTCAAGTAAGCCATGTTGAGACATTTTATGTAAATGGATCATCATTTGTATGAAGATTTAATGAATACAATGTTGTTTACAGGGTGCAGGAGAACTTTTTGGAGCTGCAGTTATGAGCATTCAAAGAGCAGGGATAATTGCTTCTTTGATACTAATGCTCTTCCTTCTCACCGGTGGCTACTATGTCCAGGTATGTATGCTGTGGAAAAGGAGTACCAACATTGAAATTTGTAGCCTTAATTATACCCCACTTTCTCAATTTCAATATCTCAACCTTACAAAAATGGCTAATCTCCTGAGATTTGCCTCTACTTATATACTATTAAAAAACTTTATCTTTAGTTGAAGTGGATCTCCAACAGACTCTTCTGATACCGTGATTGCTAAAGTCAAGCGTGGAACTGGTCTGATAAGAGTCTAATATAGTCCAACAGATCTAACAAATTTACTATGATAGACTTTAATACCACATTAAGAAAGAGATTTTAAACCTAACTCAACCTGTTAAACTGACTTGTAAGGTGAGGTTTACACCTACTTAATTATTATTAAAAAGTCTTATCTTTAATCTATTTGAGACCTCCAATATATTTCACATGTTAATAAACATCAGCTAAGCACACCCACAAGATGAGTTGGTGTAGAAATCTATTTAGAGGAGAATTCTGCGTATGTGAAATATTGTGTCTGACCAGTTTGTTTAAGAGGTTGCATATTCATGCTGATTTGGTAAGAATTGTAGTATGGTAATCTTTTTCAATGAAATAGCTTCTAACAGAGAATGGTTTGCATGCAGCACGTACCGAAGGTGATGCAGTGGTTGAAGTATTTATCATTCGTGTACTACGGGTTCAGACTTCTTCTAAAAGTGCAGTATTCAGGAGAAGAACTATATGAGTGTGAAAGCGAAAGAGGGTGCAGGACATTGCAGAGTTCACCAACATTTGACACAGTGAACTTGAAAGGAGGCTTAACTGAGGCATGGGTTCTGGTAGCCATGGCTCTATGCTTCCGTGTCTTTGCCTACTTCTGTCTCCGCAGACGAATTGACGTTCGCAATTAGTCTCTCACCAAATCAACTTTTCTTTTTTCACTTCTTCCTAAGCACCAAAATTTCACAAAACAGTCCAATGTATTCAAACTCTACACAATTACCAACTAATTTCATAACTTGGTTATGTATTACTTCAATCTTCAACTGAAATAATATGGTTGGTTCCTCTCTAGTTAAATTTTAACAATGAAAATACTTTTATTTGTTCATGGCACATAGTATAGCGTCTGAGGTAGTTTATTTATGTTAATTTTGCTAAATATAAATTAATTACAATATCACATAAAAACAAGTGTCTATTAGATTATTTACTTTGTCAAAGCTAACAAAGTCATGATCATGTATAATTTAAATAAAGAAATCGTATGTGAGTACAATAACTAGATATATCTGAGAGAGTGATTAATAACTTCGGTAGGATTACATCAAATTAGATATATTTTAATATTAAGATATTGAATAAACAATTTATTGAGATAAAGATATTTGATTAGCTATTTGTATAGCCTTACAAAATATTGTATAGTCATATATTATTTAATTTAGTCATATTTGTAGACTTCTTATTTACTTGCTGATTTGTTGGGGTAAAATATTATAAGAATAATATATTTGTATACAAAATATATCAATGGAAATCATAGATTGAATTCTATTTTTGAAGTTGGTATGATATATCTTAGAATTTTTTTTTCTTTCTCTGAATGTTTAAAAATCTTAATTGGAGAGATGACAGAAAAATCAATTGTTGTGATAATTAAATCTAAAGGTTTTTAACTTAGGTATCGTCCTAAATGAATACAACTATGATATATATGGTGAAAATTAATGGAGATGAGCATCAGAGAAAAAAATTAAAAGAATTCGGACTATAAGAATAGTTTACAGATTAGACATGCTCTTCATCATATAAAATCAACATTTGAAATGAACAGGAGGTAATTTTGTCACCTGAAAAAATAAGCAGCAAAAAGTTATAGTTAGATTCACTGTAGAAGCTGAGCTTAAAATAATGATTCTTAGACTTCATGAATCTTTGTGACCTTATTGAATTTTATTGTGATAATAAAGTTGTACATGACAAGTCACTTGTCCAACATAACCATATAAAACATATTAAAGTTCATAATTATATTATGAAAAAAAAAAAAGAAACTTGATATAAATATTATAAAATTGCCAAATATTTGATGTGAAAATCAGTTAACAATATTCTTATTAAAATTATGACAAATCAATTTTTTGAAAGATGATTAAACAAGAATCTCCATTTATCAACTTGAGGAGTGTTGAGGAAAAGATATTTGATTACGTAAATTATAGATTTGTATAATTATATAAAATATCGTAAAATCAGAATTTTATTAATTTAGTCTTGATTTATAAACTTTTTTATTTAACTCTTGATTTATAGGAAAAAAAATACTATAAAAAACCATGTATTTGTATGCACAAAAAATATATGAATGAGAATCATAAATGAATTTTATTTTCGATTCAATTATGAGTTAGATTGGCTATAAGTTGATTGTGTTTGGAGTATAAAACTTAAATCAAACTAATATGAATATATTTTGCTTTCGTGTACTGTTATTATGTTGGTATCTTTACAAATGAAACAACAAAAAATTATCTTTTTCAATTCTGTTATGTATGTTTAATAATGGATGTAGTTGGTGATAGGATGGTCATTAAACTTAATTTAAAATTTGAGTCTTTAATCTTATAAAGTTTTCTACAACCGAGTTCTAAGTATCAAGTTGTTAATTTTCAGGTAGTTTCAATCTGTACTGACAGGAATTCTATTACAAAAGTTTTATGAGATAAACACTTAAATTTTTTTTTAGTTTAGGGTTTAATTAAAAATATACTTTTTTAATAACCATAACAGACTTAAACTTCTACTTAAAAAATACTGAGTTGAATTAATTTAATATACACCAAAAGTATTTATCATTACTTAATCAATGCTTACCAAAGCTCATAAGTTAGTGATGATGAAAGGATAAAGATTGGGATGACTTTGGAAAAGAGGAACAACACAACAAAAGACACACTCCCATGAAGACAAGTACCAATTCTTTTTTTTTTCCGAACTTTTGATTTCACTCTACTTCCTTTGTCAGTTTAAAAAGTTGCGGCCTTTACTATTTTTACCACAAAACAAACCTTAAAAAATCGAACTTTGTATCTCTCTTCATGTTCTTAGCCACTGAAATCGGACACAACACAATTATTTAGTTATTAGCATTCACAAATTATAAATATCCATCGATTTTGCAGTTGGGTTGGTGCTCTTTCGGATTGTTGATGGACCTTGTCCCTTATTCTGATCCTAAGTCGACAACGCTGCCGTGGCACGAAATGTTCCGATCCGCCTCCCTTCGAAAGCCCTCCTCCGATCCAGCGCCGCCGCCGCCGCCGCCAAATGCCGACCAAAAAGTCAACCCTTCCGGCGACTCTCAGGCGCGGCTCGCCCTTTACATAGCCATGGCCCACGCCGGCCTGGCCTTCGCCATTCTCATCCTCTTCTCTCTCTACAAACTCCTGCAACAGTACCTCAAACCCCTTCAATGGGCCATCTTATGTTCCATCCCTCTCAGACTCATTCACCAAGCCATTGTTTCCTTTTGGTCTCACCCTCTTGAACTTGGCGTCCTCCACAGTCTCCTCGCCCTTCCAGTCACCGTTTTCTCGCTCTTCGTTACCACCCTCGCAGAGATTCGCCAAGCTTCTCTCACAATCCTTCTCCGGAAACCAAAGCCCCAGAGTGAGGATTCCCAGAAGCTTGGTGGGTTCTCCACTCTGCTTCGTTTGCTCTTGTCTTTTGCGGTCTTTGTTGTCGCTTATGAGAGGCTTGGTGCTGTTGGGTCTCTGTCACTTCTCGTTTTAGGCTTCGTTTTCAGTTCCAAGAATGTGGCTTTCAGTTTCTATCCCTTTGGTGCGTCTTTCACCAGAGGGATATTGAGGAGGTTGAAAACCGTGGTGGCTGTTGGGTTGATTGTCGGCATGATTGTCGGGTTCTTGACTGGGGTGATTTTCTTCTCTTATAAGATTGGAGGTGAAGGGAAGGAGGCAGTGATTTCGCTGAAATTGCGAATGGAAGAGAACAACTATGCTGAGAGAATCGGTGTGAAGAAGTGGATTGAGGACAATGACATTGCTGGAATTGTGGATAAGTACACTGGTCAGTTTTATGAGACGGTTTCTGATCAGATTGATGGGTTGGCGGCGCAGTACAATATGACTGAATTTGTGACGGTTGTTAAGCAGTTTGTGATAACTGCTCCTGCTAGTGCTAACTCTTCTCAGTCTTCAACGGATTCATTAATGGTGGCTTCACCACTCGCAGAAAGGATCTTGAGTTTGAAGGGTAGGGTGAGGAATAGGGAGTGGGGGGAAATTTATGCAGAACTTAATACCCTTTTTCGAGAGCTTATAATCACTAGGGAAGATCTGGTTGAGACAGCAAAAGGGTATGCAGTTAAAGGCATGGATGTTGGTCAACGTGTTTTGGCTAGTGGTACAAGTGTGCTTGGAAGCGGTGCAAAGCTTGTGTTTTCCATTTTGAATTCCATAGTCTCTGGTGCTGCGGAGGTTTTCAATTTTGTGTCTCAGACAATGGTGTTTTTCTGGGTTTTGTATTACCTCATAACATCAGAATCGGGTGGGGTAACAGAACAAGTGATGCACATGGTTCCAATTTCAAACTCGGCTAAGTTAAGATGCGTTGAAGTGTTGGATAAGGCAATTTCAAGAGTCCTTTTGGCCACTGCTGAGATTTCATTCTTCCAAGGATGCTTGACTTGGCTTTTGTTTAGGCTATACAGAATACATTTCTTGTATGTGTCAACTATCCTTGCCTTTATTAGCCCTTTGCTTCCGATATTTCCGTCTTGGCTTGCAACAATTCCAGCAGCACTACAGCTAGTGCTAGAAGGAAGATACATAGGAGCCATTTTGTTGTCTGTTACTCACCTTTTCCTCATGGATTATGGAGCAACTGAAATTCTGGAAGATGTGCCCGGACACAGTGCATATCTTACTGGAATGAGCACCATTGGGGGAATTGCTTTGTTTCCATCTGCTGTAGAGGTAAATTTTTACCCTCCATCGTTTGATATTCTAATCTCTTTCTATAGAGTGTAGTTTCTATGCATTGTTCATGTAAAAGTTTTTACTAACCATTCAATCAGAAACCATAATAAATGTCTTTTAAGATAGTGATGATAAAAGTGGATAAACTTATCATAAAAAGGCAATGACAATTGTGGTAGAATGATAGTATAGAAACACTTTACACTATAGTCTCACATGCATTGCCATTGTTTAGATTAAGTTATCACATTAAGTTCCTACCTATGTTTGTTCTAAAATTTAGACTGGTTTGCCTGCATACCTTGATTTGATATTGTAGTCTTCTTTTGTAAATTGTGTGTGAATATGTGTAGCATCTAGGGTCTGCTTGAGCTTATAAGTGAGCTTGTTGTTGTGCAGGGGGCTATTATGGGGCCATTAATAACTACAGTTATGATTGCTCTTAAGGATTTATATGCTGAATTTGTCTTGGGGGAGCCTGATGATAAGGTGAAGCAGAAGGCAAATTAAGCATCTATTTGTGTCTACGACTGTATATATTTGCAGTTGAAGATGGCTGCTGGTACATTGTTTGTTGTTCTATGCCATTCTAGCAGTGGAGCTTGTGTCTAGGCTCATCATTTCTTTGTAATTATTTTTTTATCTATATCATTTCATTGTTGTAATTGACCAAATAGGACTTTGTTTTCCTCACTTTTTTCCTCCATTTTAGGGGTCATAAAGATTTACACTTGGTGGCAGTGTTGTAATAGTCCTGTGTTGTATCTCTGAAAGAATTTTTCAGATTCTTTGTACCAGAGGAGAAATATGAAATAAAGAAGAGAAAAACCCACAAAAGTTTGTTCGGCATAAAATTTTCTGTGATTTTCTTTTGATTTAGCTATTGTGATAGGTTTCAGTTACTGTGTTTTTTTTCCTCCCAAGGGAAAACTCACTCTACTGAAGTGGGATTTTGCAGAAAACTACAAGATACTCAATATGAAGGGAACAGAAAAAGAAAAAAAGGAGGCAGAATGTATTATTGATCTTGAATCCTCATACTCTCTCATTGCATGTTCATAGTTTTAAAAATTGAACTAAATAAAAAAAAAATATTATTAGTATTAGTAATTGATTACAAGTGTCAGCTTTGTATTGATCTAAGATTAATTAACAGCATCTTTTCAGTTGTGAAGATTGTTGGACATGCTAAGAATTAAAGGCTACTATCACTATCAGCCATAAGGTCATACTTTTTCAATGGGTCTGAGAAAAATATGTGCACAAGATCACAAAGTATACAGAATAATCATTTCTAAGTTTGGTTTTATGTAAAGAGAGCTTAGTTTTGGTACATTTTAGTCAAAAGACTTTCACTGATTCAAATGATACTAAACAGTATTTGACTTTGTTGTAACTCTAATGAATAATTTTAGGGGAATTTTTAATATTTACTCTCACACACATAAAGTATTGATGTGTAAGTGTTACGTGAGGTGTAAATAATTGAGCATTATCCACAAGAAACACATGGGATTGGAGTGAAGAATCTAAAACATACACAAAATCTTCAAATGGAAATTTTAATGACCCATATCCGGAGTGGACCCACTGAGTTACTTTGACAACAAAAATCTGAACCCCTTTTTGTCCTCTTATTTGATGTATTATGCAGAAATTTATGGTTTAAGTTATTCTGAATTCTTCTGTTATCAACTGAACAAAGCAGCAAGTTTCTTGTCAAACCATAGCTTCTTTTTATCAGTACAAAAATTCATATATCTTCTTTTTCACATATTCTGGAAGGTGGACTATGTAGCAATGTTTCGAGCTCTTCCTCATTTAATGTCATTAGTGCATAATTATATATAATATGCTATCACTTAAAATAAGTTGAAATTTATACATAGTTGAATAAAATACAAAAAAAATTATACATAAAGCGAGTTGAGTAATATAAAAGAAATATACTCTTTAAAACTAATATATATATATATATATATATATATATATATATATATTTTTTTTTTTTAATTTTTTTTTAATTTTTTTTCGTTAACTCAGATTTAAAATTAATCTTTAGAGTTATATAATTTGAAAAATATAAAATTTGTAATTTGATCAATATTATTAATCTTTAGACTAAAATTATATTTAAATTAAAGTAAAAATAAAAAATAAAAAATGGGATAGCTCTTAACTCCTAAAACGTCATTATGTGTGACTTGATAACAATATAATTCATGATTTACTAATTATATCTGTATTAAATGGAAATAGGAAAAAATAATAGTACAAGTCAATTTTGCTCCAGTTGTTATAATTGGTTGATTATTGGCCTGAATGAATAGGAGGCTTTGGAGAAGAAGTTCAATTATAATAAATATATTATAATGGGCAAAAGTGTCGCTGGCAACAAATAATTATCAATTTTTTGTTGTTTTGTATGATGCACAACCAATGAATGTGACTTTTTTCAATTAATATTCAATATTTGTATGCGCCAAAAAATCTAACCTAAGAAGCTCCACCAAAATCACGTTGAAGAATTTTATCTTGAAAATTTGAATTTATGTGAACAATTTTTAATATATTGTAAAACTCAAATAGTTTCCGATTAAAATATTTACAATACCAACTTTAGAAAACACTGATAACGTGATTTGTGATTGATTGATAATATAAATTGTAAATATTAACGTAATCAACCTTTTGCTTGAACTTTGAAAAGTTTTTATTTATTTATTTATTTATTTGTTATCCATGTTCTGAAAGTGATTGCGATGACTTTCCTTTGCGAGATACGTCAATAATAACACGTTGCATGTCTCACCGCACAAATGGGTTCAAATTTGATTCTAATACGTCAAAACGGGCTTAACCAACGTGCTTTACTCAAATTAAGTATATGCTTTCTTTGGAATATGGCCATTTCAGCAACACGTGGCAATTTATAGGGGTTAAGATATGGTGTAATTTTAGTTTTTCAAGTAACATTTTTGCTAATTAAGCATTCCCTGTCTCATTAACTTTATGGAACGTTTTTTTTTTTCAAAATAGAAATTAGAACTTGTAAAATGTATATTTGAAATTTCTACACTTTGCTCCATTCAAGAACGCGTGAATTTGACCTTTAGATTCAATTTTTTGGCCTCAAATTTAGGCTTTTCCACGTTTTGATCTAGATTTATTGTGGCCAAATACAAAATTAGGCCTAATTGAAGTTTTTTCCCACAATTCTACGTTTTCTTTTCCTTTAATTTTGCCACCTATGATTTATTGAATTTGGGAAGCAAACCTTTTCTTTCTTCCTTTCTCTCTTATGTATAATTTTAGTTTATTATCTATCTTAAATAGCTAAGCACTACTTGCTTAGGATTGGATGTTGAATTACGCAGTGAATGAGATTTTTAATATAGAGTTTGACTAATGATTTTTAAGTCATAAAGTTTGATATCAACAATGTTTTCTCTTTCATATTTCTTTTTGTAATTAAAGTGTATCACTTTGATGTATTTATATTTTGATTCTAGAGATTTTAAATATAATTGGAAATCTTAATAATAATAAAAATAATAATTATTATTATTATTGTTAATATTAATATTGAATCTGAAAAGAAATAAAATGTCTATTTTTTAGGTTTTTTTCATAGTTACCTAAAAACTCTACAATTTACTTATCGTCGTAGTAATTTACATCCATTACAACGATGTTTGGATGAGTAGTAATAATGATTGATAAATAAAATTTAGGACTTGAAACATTTTATTAATATTACTATTATTATTTATTTTTTAATGTTATATATATTTTATATTTATTCTTTTGTGACTTTCTCTGGTTGGTATTAAATAAATCTGCGATGTTCAAAAAGCATTTTTTGTTTTCTAGTAATCTTATTTTGGGATTTATTATTTTAGTTTTAAAAAGAAAAACTATGTTTCATCATATGTTTACATGCGTAGTGGTGGTAAGATTCACGAGATCACGATGAATCGATATCAAATGAATAAATATGATTTATTTGCGTATCTAATATAGAATTTACTTTAAAAAAAGTCAACAACTAAATAAATTTGTCCAAATAACATTATTATTATTTCTTGGTATAAAATTACCTAAAATAGCCTAAAAAATGTCAAAATGGTAATAAAAGGAAAAATAATATGAGGTAAATTTAAGATTGTGAACATAGTACAATAAAAAAAACAAAAATGATTCAAAATAAAGAATGTTCATAAGAGGTAAAATCTCAGAAGCTATGAAATCATCAGAAATTTGTTAAAATTAGCAAATGATTGAATCATATCTCTGTTTCATTTCTAACTAGGTTGAGAAAAAAAAATGCCAACATAGCATTTGAAAAACTTGTGGCCATAAATTATTGAGACAGTAAATACCACATATTTGAAACAACAAAACTTAGTTGGTTGATACCTATCTAAGCCTTAAGTTTCTCTAAATCTTCATTTAGGGATCATTCTTCTCTACTTTGTTGCAGACAATTCATTTGGGAAAGAAAGAATATCGTATTTTGTGCAATCCTTCTGAACTATCTAGGTATGTACATGCATTCCTTCATATATGGTTTCACCCTTCAATCCACATTTACAAAATGTACATACATGTTTCCTACAGGCAAACCAATCAAGCATCTTGCCATGAAGCATAATTATATGTTAAATCATTACCCAATCAATATTATATAAGACAAATCCAAAGAAAATCGGAACATAATAATGAATTAAAGATACACATCATATCATAAGGTAATTAAATCTTATTTTATCTTGTCCATGCATGTTCTTAGACACAAGGCATAGGATATTATCAACCTCTAGCACATGTTGTTGTTGTGTAAAATCCAATCATACAGGTATCCTTTTTAAATGTTTAGTTGTTGATTTGATGTGATGTTTTTAGAGTACTTTGTTGGTAAATTATTAATTGAATGAGTATGGATAGGAAATATGGAGAAAAAAGACAATTGCATCAGAGTAAAGCACATAAATGGAACACAAATGGAAATCTCCAATTTGAATATGGATGTTATCAAGAACCAATCAAATATGCATGTGTCTGAATCACCAACAAGTGAACGTATATTGAAGAAGTCTTCTAGTGAGAGGAGGAACTGTTTGTGCTCACCCACCACACATGTTGGTTCCTTCAAGTGTCGCCACCACCGTGTTGGAATGAGCCATGCAAACTCTGGCTCCAATCTCTCCGCAATGGACTCTAAACACTCACTCCAACCACAATAAAATTGTTTGGCTTCTCCTAATATTGATGCATGTGTTTGAATATATTGTTTATTATAAGTGTTTCAATGAAAAGAACTCTAATGTTATAATAAACTATGTATGTACTTTCTTACTTATTTTCTCTTTTACTTGGTCAAACTTGTATACTATAACAAACAACTGATGTTTATTTTGTTGTATCAAAATAACACACTCTTTGTATCTTTTAACCAAGTATATTTCTTCTTTATTTCATCCTTTTTTAATAATCTTTTTTATATTAGATTAACAAAGTGTTATCACTTAAATTTGTATGAAATTAACTTGTTCTTCTTGAAAAAAATCTCATAATTGTTAAAATAAATAACTTAGCATGTCTCAAGCTATTTTATTTTAATTTATAAAACATTGTATTGATCAAAATAATTTTCAGACATTCTTTGCTTCTTAAAGATTTGTAAATTTACTTTTAATTGAACTCATTAATTCATGGAAATGATAGTAATCTCTTTGAATGATGATTGAAAGAAAAAATGATTTAGTTTTTTCCTATTGTTTACAAAATGATGTTAAAAAAATATAAACAAAGAAGTATGATTAAATTATCTGTGTACTAAAAATGAAGAAAAAATTAGGAGATATTTCATATAAAGAACTTTTTTTCATATTAAAGAATTATGATTTACTAACAGCTATTTATAAAAATTATATTATATTCGTTTATAATTAATAAATAAAATAATTGAGTCTATAACAATGGAAATTTTCATATTTATAAAAGGGCAAAAGAAAATTATGGGAGTGCATAAAGAAATCTCCTTATTTTAGGTGTTTCTTTGTACAGGTAGATGATGAGGGTAAATGATAGGGACTATACATTTAGCTATATTGTTTTAAAATGAAAAGCTATACTTATGTTGAATTTTGATGAAGACCCACTTAATCTCCCCAAGGTGCAAAGGAAAGTTGACTCCAAATCTCAAAAGAACAATACAACAAACTGGATGCAAAGCTTTCAATAAGGTAAATCTTTGTGGTTTTCTTGGTTGTGAAGGGTTCTGATTTGAAGGTGCAGAAGTTTTATGATGGGTAGGGAAGGTTACGATGAATTTATGATAAGTTTGTTGGAAAGTTCGTGGAAGAACACTATAAGGTTGCGAAAACTAAGTGTTTGGTTGATTTTCGAAGTCTTCTAGGATGACTTTTGGCTGAGGGAAGGGTTTAGTCTGGGTTTGTCAGTAATGTGGTGCAGTTGTTTCTTTTGATTCTTGGTGATTCATGTCAAATTTTTGTTCTCATGTAGTTACAACAATTAAATTTTTATTTTATTATTTTAACGGGTACAACAATTAAATTATTATTTTATTATTTTAACGCGTATATTTATGGTTATAATTCCTGAAATATTTATAAAAAAATTTAGACGAGAATAAAAACACACGGAAAATTTAACATTATTAAAAGTTTACTACTAAAATAAAGTATATTTTATTCTTCTTCTCTTAAATAAGAAACTTGCTAAAGAACTATATATGTATCTTCCTTATTATTATCTGGTTAACTGCGGTCTGGTTTGAAAGGCTGGACACCTAGAAAGGTGGTAGTGCTATGTACTGGTAAGGAGTTCGTTATAAATCATAACGTTAACTGAGATTTCGTACATTGTATTATTGAAAAGTTATTAAAATAAAAAGTAATGTTAACTATAGTAAAATAATTCATTAAGGTAAAATACAAAAATGGTTTAAATTTTTAAAATAAAAAACTAACATTAAAAACTAAAAGTTAGTATATCAAAACAAATATTTATCAATAACCTGTCAACAAAATAATACATTAAAAATATATTTTACATTTTAAAAAACAATTTAAATAGTTATGTTATATATTTAGTAATTAACCGGAAATATAAATTTTAAAAACATAAATTATTTTAACCGAAAGAAAATGGGAAAATTGGCACAAAATGAAAACTTAACACAAAACTTCACATAAAGTAAGTGAACCCTAATTAACAAAAAGTTCAAATCTTTCAAAATATAGAAACAAACAAACACTAAATATAAAAAAGACTGTGAAATCACACTCTGTGAAAGGCAAGCAATAGAATTAGATTTAATCGACTTCCTCCATCTTGCTGCCCTCAACATCGGCATCTGCATCCTCAAGAGGAGGCATGTCAGCATCTGCATCACCAGCATCCTCATCAATGCTCAGTCCAAGCTTCAGCATCCTGTGAATTCTGTTACCAAAAGTGTTGGGATCATCAAGGCT
>Ga0209489_100373_pt1 | contig 79885 bp, 45 predicted proteins | sample SiratrowhiteBW_FD_187527 | JGI IMG/M metagenome (GOLD analysis project Ga0209489, IMG submission 187527) | Root nodule microbial communities of legume samples collected from California, USA - Siratro white BW (SPAdes) (version 2) | ecosystem: Host-associated > Plants > Roots > Nodule | place...
AATGATATTGATATATATATATATATATATATATATATATAGAGAGAGAGAGAGAGAGAGAGAGAGAGAGAGAGAAATTTTGCTAGTGAAACAAGTATTGGTATGCAACATTAAAAAAAAAAAGGTTAGCTTATTAACATGCCATACTAATAAATTGGTAATTTAGTAAAATGATCTTTGAATTTGATTTAAATATATGGATGATATAAAAGTTTCTTTACTGATACAATGATTACTTGTTATGATAATTTTGTTTAGCCTTTGTGATGTTAAGGGATTAATAGTGACTTTTTAAAATAAAAATTGAATTAAAACTTTTAAATGAGAAATTCAAAACTCGGGACTATATATTATATTTTTTAAGATATAATTATATACAAAATATTTTTGTGTTATATTTTATGTTTGTAGTTATTTATGTAATTATTATTATTATTATTTACATTTCAAATGTAGAAGCGTTAAATTCTCTTTTCATTAATCTATATTATTATATAAAACAATACTGTTCTTAACTATTTTTGTGTCATTTTTTAATTATGTTATTTTATTAATTATTTATTAAATAATTTTATTATTTAATAAGATAATAGATAATTGAACTATCCATAAATAAGATCTTAATTACTCAATTCAACCATATAATTCCTCAATTCAAAAATAACTTTATAACTCCTTAACTTTTTTTTTTAAAGATTTTACTTTAACAATAAAATTATTTTTATATTTTTAAAAATTATAATATTTTAATATAAAATGCATACTCACTACCAATTCACGTGTCTGGGTTAGTATGTGATAATAATGTATTAAAGTATACGTAGATATGACGTTGGTAAAAGTAGTAAAATATTTATTTATACACTCATTTTCACTTCTTTTTTTTTTTTTTACTGAAAAAATACTCAATATCACGTAAGGCTAGTGTCATCTAGATCTCCATATACCCTCATAATAGTTCAGATCGATTCTCAATAAACATTCTCAATTTATTACATGTTAACAATATTTACAGTTTTCATGCGAATATATAATATTTATTAAAGTAAATTTTATATTTTAATGCAGTCAAATAATATATGCATAGTCTTACACTCTATTTTTCACAAGAAAATATCAATTTAAATTTATATTTTCTTTTAAATATAATAATCATATTCCAAATTTTGTCCCTAAAAAATTAAAGTCGGTTGATTATTACTATTTTTATTTTCGTCTTTTTAACTTGTCACTTTATTAAAATTGTATTTGTTTCTAATTAAATATTTCTTTTTTAGATAATTAAATATTTTAAATATACTCGTATTTATTGGAATTGGGATAGAATCTAAAGTGAGTTTTGATTAAAGTGAATCCTGTCTAATAATTATTGTTAATTAAGTTTTAATGATGAAACCTAGAGTGAAGGTCTAGAAACAAAATATTCTTAAATATGTAATCACTTAAAAAGTAATAAAGTTATATTTATAAATTTTTAGATTTAAATTAATACTTTAAATCTAGATTATTATATATTGAACTTCAAGTTATTATTACATTTAAACGGTTGAGTCTTATAAAAAAATAATTTTATTACCAATCTGAGTATCGATAAATTTATATATTTCAATTATAATATATATTAGAATGAGTAAAACCAAATAAACAAGAAAATTTTTGTAAAGAAACGTTACAAGAAATTAAAGAGAACAGAAAGAAAGTGTATTGTTTATAGGTTTATAGGTTCCATAATTATGTTGCATAGACGTGATAAATACATGAACCAATATCAAGAATGGCATGATGTTTAAAAAGTGAGTAATAACCACTCCACTGCACCTAACACAGTGACACATCCACTGTACGAGGTATAAATACTGTGCACTCAGATCATCACCTGAATCAGAATTAAGCTTTCTGTGTATAAAAGTATCCATAATAGATCAGCAAAACAGGTTGTACACCTCAATGGCAAAAGGTTCATAATGCTCTCTGTTTCAATATTCTTCTGCCAAGCCACTGCTATAGTAAATGGTAAGGTGTAGCAGTTGGAAGCATATCTGTATAACAATGATAATGTAGGGTCACAGGGTACACAAAATCTTTATTTATGTGTATTTTTTATACAGATATCTAACCTGGATCATAGGGTAGTGCCTAGTGGGGCTGTTGTGATTAGGGTGATGGGAAATATTTGATACTTTGAAGCCAAGTGCTGTATCTTTGAAGCATTTTTTGCTGCCACTGATAACCATACTTGGCTTCCACATCAAGCCAATATCATTTCATTTCCTAATCACAACTTTTTTTCTGTGTATGTGATGGGGTATTCACGTCAAGTATTTGGACTGTTTATTCACTAATTTTCATTTCATTAAAGAACCTTTCTACTATTTAGTACAAATTAATAAGAATTATAAACTTGTGTCAGGCTCTTCATTTAATACATCTTTGGTCCTCATTTTGTAATTTTTACTAAATTGTAATTAATTATGAAAAATTGTGTAAAAAAATTAAACATTATAATTCTATCACTCCTGTTTAATATAATCTCTTTGCGTTGATACTGAGTAATAATTAAACATATTAAGTGAAAAACCATGGTGGAAGTCAAATGAGAGAAGATCACTATAAACTTTGATCAATCATTAAGGGATAAATTTGAAGCCTGCAAAAGAACACATTTATCACAATGTTAACAATCACGAATAAAAATATTAACATTTATGAATGTTATATATATATATATATATATATATATATATTAGTTCAGTTAATTAATCTAATTTGTTTACTTTTTAATTTCTAACCTGTAAGCCTTTAACTAGGATACCGGTATTAATTATTAACCCTCTAGTTAGATGTTAAATTAGATTTTAATATTGTTCCTCTGTATGCTTTTGATTGTTAGTTTTTTATTCAAATTTATTTTTATTGTGTGTTAGTGATAAAGATTTCGAGTACATTAATTGTGGTTTTATTAATTATACCCTCGATTTAAAGAAAATCAAAATATTTCTTCATAAAAGTTTGAACTTAACTATATTAATATAATAATATAAATGTAGTGCAATATGTATCAATTAGTTATTTAACAGATAATTTATTGTTATTCGTCATTTTAATTTACCTTTTTACTGGTCAAGCAAATTTATGATAATGAAAGTGAAATAAATTAAAAAGAAATATGTTAAACCGAAATTACAAAGAAAAAAGGAGAAAGAAAGTTAAATACTTTTTTGTAAAAGTTAAATACTTTGTAAAATTTTAAGTCAACGTTGGTGATATTATATTAGGAAAGAAAAAAGATGTTAGTAATCTAACATCCCAAAAATAATATGCATAAAACTAAACATTCTACTAATCATATTTAAGATTTATCGATATATAGTAATCTTTTAAACTAAGGTATTACAAAATTCTATCTTCAAAAATTCTACTAAAACATAATACAAAACATTCCAAATTATTTTTTCTTTTTAAATTAGCCAATGCCTAATATCACCACTCATCCCAAGTGATCCTTCATAGATCCATCTGCAACATCATCTACTCTCGTGTAAAAAAACACGATCATTGTAGACATATATCAAAACACAAGCACAATAAAGAAAAGAGTAAGCTAACCAATTTTAAGCAATCCAAAGTCATTAAATCAAATGCAAGGTTTAACCCAACATAAACACCTCTGAGATGGATCATCCATCTCAGTCAATTTAATATATCATTACAATAACAAGACACTGACACACTACAGACTTGACTCTACTTTCGAAAGACTCATTCATTGAATAGACCCCAAGATATGCATCTGTCATACATCTCTAAGTTGTGAATCCACACAACCTCCACACAAATGAATCATCTATCATGTATGACAGGGTTAGTCTCTCAGAGACTTTGCTGACCAGCTATGTTTCAAGTTGCAGTCACCCAGTTCAGACCTCCTTCGACTCTCACCCCCTAGTAATGATCATCTATTTTATTTCTATTAATAGTAGGTCAGGATATCTAACTAGATCCTTAGCAATGCACTTCCTAACTAACCCAGACTCGGGTGTTTTCTTTCCTGAAAACACTGTGTCTAGGCTTTGACCAACTTCATCAATATTATATCAATATCACATCATAACATAAATCTATACTCATGTATTCACTCACTTTTCAATCTCAATCTCAATCTCAAAAAAAATAAAAATGAAAGAAATCCCTCAACCATCAATACAATTAAATTTAAATTATCAATTAATCTATTTTATTAAATCCATGCATTGCATTACACAATAATTAAACAATTAAAACAGAAAGCCCTACATATTTTTTTCCTTTTAGGGTTTTGCTTGGGCGCAAATCTAGCTTGAGCGAGAATCCCCCTCGCTTAAGCAAAAATTTTCTCGCTTGGGCAAAAACAGTCTAGAGAGCACACTTGCTCCAGGGCCATCCTCGCCTAGGCGAAATTGGACCCGAGAGCACCTCTCAAGTTTCCAAGTGACTTCACGAGGGTGAGAGTTCCTAGTTTGGGTGAGATATGCAGAAAACAACAACCTATCAGGTAATTAATGCAATTTCTACTACCTCAGAGCTACTACACATGTCTCAGATGAACTAATTGAGCAAAAATTTACTTACATACCATTAATTTCTACAGAACCACATCATACATGCAAGAATCCAATCAACATCATTAAAATCAAATTTCAGACTTGCAGAGGACTTTAACAGATGAAATTTTCACAGATACTACAATCATTACTTATCAAACCCTAACCTACATTCACACATAGATCAGACGAAAGGCAGATCAACTTCCCTTACCTGAATCGCAGTGAAAATTCTCTCTAGCAACCCCAAAAGCTTAAGATCCTCAAGAACTTGAATTTGCACCAAAGGACTTCTAATCAACCATCAGACTAACACACTAGGAAACTGGACTCGCAGAGGCACATCTGATGGCTCAGAGGCTACATGCAAGCTCAAGCTCAGTAAGCAGAGGAAAAATGAAAATCTAAAATTGGCTCTAAGAGAACGGGGCAGAAAATGAACTTACTCTAGTAGAGATTTTGATCGGGTAAGCTTGCTCTGTTCTCCGACACGAGTCCAACGGTGGGTAGGCTTGCTCTGTTCTCCGTCACGAGGCCAACAGTGGGCTCCGCTCGAGAAACTGATGGAAGACGGACGCAGAGACTTAGAGAGAAGTCAGAGAAAAGAGAAGTCAGGATTTTAGAGAGATGGTGACTGAAGTGGAAATAAGACTTGACTAATAGCTTTTCCTATAAATACTCAGTTTTTAATTTAATAATAAAATAATTAGGTGCTAATTTCACTTTTATCACTCTTACTCGACTGATTTTCTAAGTTGTTACAAGTATTATATAGACAAGTGAAAATTCCTTTAATAACACAGAAGACATTAACAAAGTTAAAGCTTCACTTGAGATTGATTAAAATAGTGGTTCGTTTAAGATGTATCATGGAGAAAAGCATAAAATAACAAAAGATTTATAGTTAAATATAAAGGCTACTTGCCAATTTGATTTGCATAAGTTTTTATAAAGATAATGATGATGAATGAGTAGCTTTCTAAAAATTAATGGTTAGACGTATGTTTAAAATTTATCTTCCAAAATTTCTTCCAAGTTTTGTAAAATGTGAAAAACTAATAAATTATACAAGAACTAAAAGTTTAATTATGTATTAAATATTATTATTTTTAGTTTTTGCAGACAATGAAGCATAATTTTAAGTGGACAAACTCACTGTAATCTATTTTTGTAAATATAGTTCAAAATATTCTCCTTCTTTAAAAGTAAATGACAATTCAATAATATATAATCTAAGAGTATTTAGAGTAAAGAGAGATTACGTCTAATTCTTGATCGAGTTTTATTAGGTAGATTATTGCTATAAAACACAAAATAAGTAATTTTTTAATCTTAGTCACTCATGGATAAACGATCATGTATTACTTTAAATACAACCACTCTTGGTTATACAACTAAGTATTATTTAGAATGCAGTAACTTATGGCTAAGATCGAGTATTGTTTAAAACACAACCACTAAACTATAAACCGTAAACCCTAATACAACCAACTTTTTGACTAAAACATTTGGTTACAAGAAAATGTGATTAGGTGTTTATTAAAAGAGGTTTTGGTTCTTACGATGTATATAAGATAAGATTCATTCTTCTAGATTGTTGAAGAACATAATAGTGTTTTATCAACAAGTTAGGTTTGTAAGCTTAAGATTCAACTTTATAGTTGTTTGTAACTTTGTAAGTTTGTCATCATTGTAAGTGCTATTTGTTGGGGTTGTCTTCTATATATAAATATTTTCAAAAGATTCATTGCAAATCCTTAATTGGTCGTTGAGATACAAAGAGAAGTCATCATTCCTCATTATGCATCTTTCCTCGTGGATGTTGAGGGTTATATTAAATATTCCCTTATAGCATTGAATGCATAGTTCTATTTGAAGGAATGTTACTTAGCATAATTTATCAAGTTTCGGTTAAATTATTTTTTATCTTAACTAGAGTAAAAGTCAAGATCGTAATATGCGGATGAACTATGTAACAACAATAGATTGTCCGTCCTAAAGAGTTGTTGGCATAAATCTTGTCAGATCATATTGGTGGTCAAATGAACATACATTCTCTTATGTTAAAAGTAATACTATATAAACTTTTGAAACATATTGATGGAAAAACATCACTCTCCCCAGGTAGAAGATGAAAATTATCAAAACTTTCTAAGTTCCTTAAGGAACTCAGATTTCCCTTTTAATAAAGGTTCCTTACAAAAAAATAGGGAGAAAATTGTTAGAATATTATTATTATGAAAACAAATCAAATCAGTAGAATATCAGAGATAGTCAAGAGAATATCAGAGAATATCGGTAAGAATATCAGAGAGATAATCAAGGGAGTATCAAAGAAATAAATCTATAGAATATCAAAGATAATCAAGGGAGTATTAGAGAATATCAGTAGAATATCAGAGAATATCAAATCTATTTATTTAGAATAATTTCCATATTTAGTTTCCTGAAATTTTATATTGAGTGAGCTATTGTAAACAAAGATATATACATTCAATAAAAAAAACCTTCTTCCATGTTATCATATTCTTTGTTCTTTTTTTTCATAGTTATCATATCCTTGTCCAACCTTTCTTAACCCTTGATACCATCGCAAGATGGTATCAGAGCGGTGTTAGATCCTAGAAACTTAAAAACCAACATCATTGTTCCATTACCCCTCACAGCCAAAAAACACCAGAAAACCAAAAATGTCATTTTCAGATGATGAAATTGGCAACAACGTGAACCAAAACCAGAATAACTCCTCAACCATTACTGATGAGCTAACTTTACAAATTGCAAATATGCTTCGTAATGGCCTAGGGATTTAGCAAACACAATCCAATCTTGACAATTTGTCAATTTGTTTCAAATTAAATGGAGATAATTATCCATTGTGGGCAACACTCATGAAGAAAACTATCGGTGACAGAGGAAAGAAGAGTCATCTGTCAGGTATACCTCCGGCACCAGAAGAGATAGAACTAGCATATGAAAAATGGGAACAAGCAGACTAAACTGTCTTCACCTGGATAATTCAGAATATTGAGATTAGTTTGATAAATAATGTTTCCCAGTTCCCAACCGCCAAGGCTTTATGGGAGGAATTGGCTACTACCTATGAAAGCGGCACAGACCCGATTCAAATTTATGATTTACACCGAAAAGCAAACACACAGAAACAGGGAAGGGATACCTTAGAGGATTTCTGGAACAAATTACAAGCTATATGGATGGCGATTGACAGAAAGCAACCGAACCCTATGAAATGCTCAGATGATATTGCAACCTTCAACAAAATTAAACAAGAACAGAGACAGTTGCTAATAGGGATAGATGAAAAATTTGAAGTCATAAGAAGAGATCTTTTGATGCAAGAGAAGACCCTTTCAGTAGAGTTCGCCTATGCTGTTGTCCGAAGGGAGGCAGCCCGACTCCAAATTCTAAAGCCTACCACCAGTAGCGAAGAAAACACATCATTAGGGGAGGTCAGAATCGGCTTAACCACAAGAAATAGACCACCAGAACAAGGACAGGGATGGAATCGCCCAGAAACTGCCGGATGACGTCCATCACAACGAAACAAGAAAGATAAAAGTCACCTCCACTGTATTCATTACGAAATGAAGAAACACTAATATTGGATTGCAGTTCATTTTAAATTGGTAACTCTTCTTCGTCTCTCCTTTTAATACATATGGAGTTTTATATTTATTGAAATCTTTAATTTTTATAATTTCCATCATACATAATTCTAATATTAAAAATATGTGAAGAGAGATCTTAAATAATTTTAGTACTAAAACTCATGAAGTCTTAAATAATTTTTTATATAGTTAGAAGGGCTTATTCAATTAAAAAAAGACGGTTTGTTATATATTATATGAGAACAACTCAAAGAAAATGAATGATCAAAAAATTTCTCTCCAGACTGTTTTAGGAAAGTGACATTGTTACACGCTTTGAAGTCATTTAAATTCTTTTGGTCTAACAATTTTTTTTAAGAAAATCTCATTCTACTGTATAAGTTAACTGAAAAAAAAAAAAAAAGACAACTTCAAATTAATTGCCTGTGCCCATTTCTCATTGATAGTACTCGTTTACACATTTTTTGAGCTTTTATTGATTTTCACATATTCTGAGATGTCGCAGTTTGTTAGAATTGTTAGACCTGTCACCATACATGTTATCGAGTAAGCTGATTGATCCAATTCATTTTTTTAATGCTAAGTTCTCAGCATTTAAATAAATTAAACTAAAAAATTTTTTGCTAGAAGATAATTATTTTATTGAAATAAGCTTTTTTGCACTTTTAAATTCTCTAAGTTATTTTTCAAAAGATTAAATCTATTATCGTGACTTAATTGCCGTGTTAGTATCTAAAATTACGTAAACAAGAGATTAAGATATTCTTAAAGATGAACTTAATAAGAAAAGAATCAAAGAAAGCAACGGACACTTCAATTTACCATGCTACAAAAAGGTAATGTATTTTGCTTTTCAATTTGTGTTTGGTATAGATGGTTATTTAATATTTATTTACATGATACATAACTATAATATAATCACCTTTTTATGTTGTATATTTTCGTGTCCTCTCAGCATGATGTGTTTAATACATCTTTACCTAATTATATACTTTGTTTGCTTGCTTGACGAAAAAAAAAAGATAATTATCTAGACATAGTCCTAAAGAAGAAAAAAACATTCAAATTTATTTTAAAATAAAATAAAATAAGAAGATGTATCATTTGTTCTAAGTCCATTTAATACATCAAAGTTGAAGCCTTGAAAATCTAATTGAATAATTTTAGTGAAATTTCATCTCGTAATTATTATTTTTTATTTACAATACTTGAACGTGAAATATGATCTAAGAGATAAAAATCTAATTCCACTATTACCAACATAATATTGTATTTTTTATTTTTCAATTAAAAGGCTAGTTATAATTGACGTACAATATTTCATTTAAGTAAATATAAATAAAAATAACTTAACCTAATTAGGTTTAAGCACACCACTTGGATCAATTACAACTTTTAAAATATTCGCATTTTTATAAAAAAAATATGTAATAGGAATTTAAAAATACATATTGCATGTTAAAGCTTTTCATGTTTATAACAATCCTTATTTATTCATTTTTTTCATCTCTCTCCATCAAAACCGTATTGTATTAATTACTTTTCTTCCTTTTTCTTTTTTTTATGTATAGCTTGTTACAAGAATTTGAGGCGTAAATAATTTTACCCATTCTAAGTAGGTCACTATGCACCGTACCTGTTAGTATCATTATGTTTTACTTATGTTAACCAAATATACTAGGAATACAAAATAGAAAGCTTTCAATGAAATTTGTCTAATAACCAAATATCGAATTGATTTCCAATGCATTTTAATATATATTCTAATAAAAAAAATTCACTTTGAATTCTTTAGGACACTGTTTAAAAAAATCATCATTCTAACTTATTTTTAATAATTCAAAGGACTACTTACTAGTATTTACTAACACACACAAAGGGTAGTAGTTGATCAATCATAAGCAAGGAACCCACCATTTTAATACATTCACTATAATGGCTCATTAATGAGTTGGCTAAAAGAAGAAGGGCAGTTAACAGAAGTAGTTGAAAGTTGAAACAAAAGGGTTTTGTCATATATATAGATTGCCAACAAAATCAATAAAATAAAATTACAAGTAATTCAGTGTGATTAGTAGTGTTTTAGTTTGGTTAAGACAAAGTTGGTCAAATGTTGAATAATAAGTTAGGTTTGGAAAAGTAAAGAACGGTTTAGGGTTACTAGTTGTAATTATACTTTAATTGTATAGTGAAAGTCATCAAAGCTAATTTTATATGCAGTAAAGTCAACTGTATTGGACTGAATCATTCTCTAAAGTATACGAATGCGGAAAAAAAAATATAAAAGAATAAATTTGACTATTTTACAAATTTGATAAATTTCTTTTAAATTTATTTTTTCATTATTAAATTTTATACTAAAGACAGAGATGTAAATAAGTCCAAAATATGAATTAGGAGGAGAAGAAAGAGACCTGTGAACTTGAGGAGGGTTTTTGATTTGATTTGATACTTGACATTGACATTCCCGTAACTAAACAACAAAACCACGAGTCCACGTTCAACATCTGATCTATTGGCGGGTGTACCTACTCGTCCAATAAAATTAATTGAAAAGACAATTTACTAATACATCAACATTCGTCTGAAACTCATTTGATTTATGTTACGCACTACCCTTCCCTAAGTTTCTCCATCAATTATGGTGTTACAACAATATCTTGACAAAATCGTATTACCATTTTTCTAGAACAAAACTATGGTGTCAAAAAGTTAATAGGTAAATGGAGAAAGAAACCCAACAGAACTCTAATCAATTCCCTGTGGAATGTACTTGAACTTCACCAGTTGTACAATTGTTCCAATCGCTTCATGGTACATGGGTTTCATAGCAGCATGAACATCTGACTTTCCTATTGTTGCCCCAGTTGGAGTATTAACCAACCAAGCTTGGACTCAACCAATGGTACGGAAAAGGCTTAACTTTGCAAAATTGTAATTGTTTTGTCCATCTTAGGGAGTTATGCCAGGGACCAAGGGCACAGGTGGCTTGGGTTTCTTTACTTTATCCACCAATATTGCTTGAGTAGTTAGAACCACACCAGCAACAGAAACGGCACTTTGAAGAGCGCATCTTGCTACACGACTAGGATCTGCCACTCCAGCATTCAGAAGATCTTCATATATGCCTGTCATTGCATTATATCCGGTTCTCCAATCGTGTGTTCTAGTCTTTTGGACAACAATGTCTCCATCAATTCCTGCATTTGTTGCAATTGATTTTGCAGGTTCAACGAGTGCCTGCAACGATCATGTGTGACCACATGTTAAAGCCTTTCAGACAAATTCATAAGGATGTTGCCTGTTTTTAAAAAGACAAATAGTAAACATTTTTTATGTGAGTATTTGCTCGAGTGGTAGTTATAATATGTGTAGAAACATTACTACTACTACTACTACATATTTTTAATAGTTAAGGCATATAAATATAATCAATACCCTCCTCTAGAGTTAAATTTTTGCTTTTTATGTTAACCTTGCAAACCAATATGCTCCCTATAATTCAAGTGTATGTTCCTCGAAGTGGCTAAGACTCGTCAAAGAAAGTATAGGCAAAATGTTAGAAACCATGGTGCAAATCCTAATACGCACTGTCTAGCTAGTGCTCTTTTTCCAGAAAAGTGAACGTTCCTCCTAAAATAATGAGGTGTATTTGTTGAAGCGAAAAGCTTTTCTTTCAACTACAATCCAAACAAGAAATTAAGAAAAGAATGCCCACAAATCTCCTCGATTTCAAAAGATACAAATCTCATTAGTCAACTAATTTGAAGTTGATCTCTTTTTCGTGGAAAGAAACATTTTACATCCAAATAATCAAGAGGATTCACTACAATGTAAAATCAATGAGAAGAAATATAAGTAAGACAGAGAAACAGTTCAGTAAATAAAGGTAGCCATACTTTTGCTACGATATCAGCACCAATTTGCTCATCTAGATCTTCCATGGAGTTCTTTATTGTTGGTATTAAGTCCAACAGGTGGACATATGTGGCACCCCCTCCAGGAACAATGCCCTCACTTATGGCAGCAAATGTTGCATTCTTTGCATCCTCAATTCTCAGTTTTCTATCTTCAAGTTCTAGCTCTGTATGTGCACCTACCTACACAATTGGTTATTGCATTATGTAATGAACACTTGAGAATGAAAAAAAAAAAATGTTAATGTAAAATCAATTCAAATCTGTTTTTACTAATATTTTTTATTTTCTGAAATCCTCATAAAAAGTATTATGAATAAAATGACAACCCAATGCACGTGGCTCCTACCACATACAGAGTCGGTTTCAAGAAGTTAAATATGTTCCAAGTCACAAGCCACCAACTTTATTGATGTGTCAAGGCTAACCCTAAAACAAAAGTATTGTGAAAGTTATGCAGAAACTGTTTGTGAAGTGAATTCTTGGTTAATTGAATTGAAATAATATAAGATATGATTGTAATATTTGATTTAACTTACAAAAAAAATATATTTTAAAGTTGAAAAAAAACCAGTTGCGGAGAGGACAAGTATCAAATAGATGATATACTAGTTAAGATAAATACAAAATGAATGATATATAAGAAAAAAAATTATATAGGATCCCTCTTCTGAAGGAAACATATCAAGAAGGCTAATAGGTGACAAATTGCCATTGTTCTATTTTTTAAGTTACAAGCACAAAGCAAGCTGAAATACAGGGCGAATAATGCAATGATCAATAAAATCCAATAGTATATAAAATAAGATAGAGTAAGGGAACTAAAGAAACATTAACAAAGTAAAGAACGGAGTGAGCAGAACACAGACAGGCCATGACATGTTTATTGAATTAGATACCTTTATAACAGCTACACCACCCAAGAGTTTCGCAATTCTCTCTGAGAGCTTTCTTGACAGGTTTGCATTATTTGTTTCACTAATATCTTTCTTTATCTGTGAAATTCTGGCCTGAATTTCAGCCTTAGTACTAGGATCAGCAATGATAGTTGTCGCATTGCTGGTTATTGTCACTTTTAGTGCAGTGCCAAGCTGGTCTGATGTTGCACCATCAAGTGTGAGACCCAAGTCTCCAGAAAGAAAATCAGCACCTGTGGTGTTAATAACATGAGATCAAACAACCAGAACAGGAAAAGTGTTGTTGACTAAATGAGGCTGGACAGAAGACTCCTTTAAGATATCAGAACAAAAAAACACATCCTGGGTCTATTTAAGAAAAACTAAAAAAAAACTAAATCTCAAAGTATCCTCATACAGATAGAGTCACATGCAACGCACAAAAAAGAACTCCAAAATTTAACATCATCTCACAGAATATAAGTAACTCAACTCAAGTCTTTAATAATAATAATTTGTTGGAGATCTCACATTGTCTAAAGATACAACTAAATTATAGTATACAAATAAATGCAAACCTCACCTTGAAAGTGAGGTTGAGCTATGTTTAAAGTTTATTTTCTAAGATGATATCACAGCTCCTAATTCTTGAAACCTTGTATATGCTACCACATAAACAATCCCCACCCTCGTTGTCCACTGCTGTTGCCACTATCCACCATTGTTGTCACCCTTTGAGGCCAGTGGTGGGTAACAAATGTGCACCCCACACTAGAAATCACAATGTTTGACAATTGCATCACCAGCGGAGTTGCCACCACCAATATTGGTGCATGTAGCCCATGTGCCTAGATCAGACAAGGCTCAAACAAGCAACCTTTGTAGTGGAGTCAGTACATTTGGAGGATTTTGTATGTTCTTGACAGGAAATTTGTTGACTTGGAAGGGTAAGAAACAAAGTGTTGTGGCAAGGTCAATTTCATAAGTTGAATATAGATCTATGGCCCAAGTGATATGTGAGCACTTCTGGATAAGAAACATTTTTAATAATCTCAAGAAACTGTTTTGTGATAACAAATTTGCTATGAGCATTACTTATAATCCTGTCCAACATGGTAGAAAGAAGCATATAGAGGTGGACCAAAGCTTCATTAAAGAGAAGTTAGATAACGGGCTTCAAGACAACATATGTACCATCGGGAAGTTACTTGGCAGATGTTCACACTAAGGGACTACCTACAAAACAATTTCAAGATCTAACTGACAAGCTGAGAATATTATGAAAAAATATTTTGTTTCCTTATTTATTCCCTATTATTGGTAATTAGTATAATTATCATAACGAGGGAAGATTGAAATCCATGATTCATGAGATTGAATCCCATGATTCTAGGAAGGAATTTACTGTCATAGATGTATAAATAGGAACCTTGTATATTGAGATTATCACAACAAAAGATTGAGATTATTCCTCTCCTTTTCAAATCGTTTGACACTAAAACAAATTGCATAGGCTTTTCAAGAGAAAAATTCAAAAATAGGAAGCATAACCTTAGCTAGAGGAAGTTGGCAGACAGATCTACCCAAGCTTATCAAAGCCTGTAGGAACTCACCAGTCATAAGTGCAATATCTTGTAACAAAGCTTTCTTTCCACCTCCAAATCCTGGACATTTTACAACTGCAACTCTTAGTAATCCTTTCATTTTGTTCACTACTAATGTTTCCAGCACTTGCCTCGTGATATCCTCTGCAATAATTAAGAGTGGAACACTCAACTGCATAGCCTTTTCTAGCAATGGAACAATTTCTTTGACACTCGAAATCTTTTGATCTGTTACCAAAACTTTGGCCCAATCAAACTCTACAATGGACTTCTCCTGGTTTGTAATGAAGTGAGGAGACATGTAACCCTTATCGATCTGTACATAAAGGACAAACAACTGTAATAGGGTAGAAAGAAGAATACCTTATTTTTAGAGATAATATAATCTGTTAGAATATGTAAAAATATCTTATTTTTAGAGTATACAAGACTATCCTTTAAGATTAGTTTCACCTTTCCCCATTATCACTTAAGATTGATTGCCATATTTCACTATCTCGTGATTTGCTTTCCTAATTAGTTAGGAGTAAAATTGGTGCTCTAGATTTTAATAACATATTATGACGTTGTAATGCATTACAGTAATCAACATATTATTATTCAAAGTGTACTTTCTCTTAATCTGCTTCCTCTACACCTAAAACCCCACAATTTGAACATTGTCCATACCTTCATCCCTTCTTCAATTATCACAGAGGTTTCAGATGTTGAGGAGGACTCAATAGAGATCACCCCATCCGGACCAATCTTCCCCATAGCATCAGCAATCAAGTTGCCAACATACTCATCATTTCCAGCAGAAATTGATGCTACAGCTGCAAAAGAGAAGTAAAAAATATCTTCAATATTTTCTTGTGAAGATAACCCTTATTTGACAAAACTCAAACAAGCAGAAGCAAAGACCGTTAATATGCTCCCTCCCTTCGACAGGAACACTTCTCTCCTTCAAGAACTTGACCAACTCCTTTACAGTCTTGTCCATCCCCTTCTTCAAAGAAACAGGATTTGCTCCAAAAGAAACTGCTAATAGTCCAGATTTAATCATGGCACGAGCCAAAATAATTGCAGTGCTAGTACCATCACCAGCCAAATCGTTCATTCTACTAGCAACCTACAAGCAGGAACACTAAAAACATAAATACATCTCTGGTTACTTTCGTTTCAAATTTTATCCACTTAACATGTGGCAAAATAGCAACCATGATCAACCTCTTGAATTAGGACGGCACCTGCATTCTCAATTGCATCTGAAAGCTCAATGGATCGAGCAATTGTAACGCCATCATTAATCACTTTAAGGTTTCCAGATTCAGATAGAATAACATTTCGTCCTACATATTTAGGAATGAAGTATAAGCAAGAACAGTCAACAATCACTGGACCAGACTCAGCCAAATGACCACATAATATTGAGATTCAAAAGCAAGCAAGATAGTAGTAAATTTTTTCATCCGACGCAAAAATTATCTCAAGTTGTCCCGCCTCAATCGATTTTAGACCAAACATATGAATCAACAAACGTCAAATTACATTAACTCGTATTTCAACATAATTTTGAATAAGCGAAAATCAATTCAAACATATTCACTAGTTAAGTCCCTTATTGGGAAATTAATTTCTCGGGTCTAAAGTCGATTGTGAATAGCTTTTTGCGTTGGATAAAAAAATTATACCGAGTTTTACTAAAATAAAATCACCCAAACATAAATCTCTTCACTTTAAAACAATTTTAACAAAAAACCAACTTCATCAAAAACCAGATTCACAAATGCTGACCCTAACATCCTTAATCAGTAGCCAGCATAGATTCTAGGTATTGGCCATTGCTCAGGCAGAGAAAGCAGCTGAATAGGATAGTAATTAAGCAGTGCAACAAATTGAAAACGCCAAAACAGTGATGTAACCGACCCAATTGGTCACTGCAGTGAATAATGATATAGAAGAAATACCTTTGGGTCCAACGGTAAGAGAGACAGCATCGGCGAGTTTATCAATCCCAGCTTGCATGGCCTCTCTGCACTCCTTGCCAAACAATATCTTCTTGGGGCCTGCCCTCACCACAAAGCGCGGGGCTTTACGAACCCCAAATGCCGTTCGGTTCCAAAGAAAAGGCTGCACCAGCATAGAGTCAGAAAAGACGTAGAAATAGAGGAGAGCGAGCATAGCAAAGCAAATACACTTACTGGGAATGAAAAAGAAGGGTTTCCATTGGGAGGGAAGGAGAATGAGGAGAGAGGCACGTGAGAATGTACATAGCTATTCATCTTGGAGAGCCACACCGTTTGAATTCAAGACTTTTCTGTGAATTCAAAGATTATGGAAGAAGTTCAGGGTTTAGGGTTTATCATTTCCATCTCATGAATCACTGGCATTTTCTTTACCTATTGCAAGTCTGGTACCTTCAAAGCTATATGTTTAGTTTACCTGTTTGAGAGGATTTCACAAGTTTATTTCACTTGATTCTTTTTTATCCCTTAGGCGAATGTGCATCTAATTAACCTTGAGAGATTTAATTACTATCTTCTAAATATCTTTGGCAATTTTTTCTAACTTCTTCATCGTCTTCTTTTGCCTTTGAAAACGGATAATCTACCTTTTCTTATACATCATTTGTAATCCTAATGGTATCTCATAAAATTCCCAATTTTGTACATTTAACATTTGTTATATTTAGATTTTAACAACGCTCTAACCTTTTTACTTAGATTTTATTTGGTTGGAGAAGTAGATTTGAGTTGATTCTATGTGGATGAAATGATTATTTAGATTAATGAATAGATGGTAAAATTTGAAAGAATTTGAAAAAATTGGTTACGAAAGTTTGAGAATAATTTGATAGATGATATATATTTGTTTTTATTTTTTTAATTCATATATTTTTGCAATTATTAATTAACCCTTATGAAATAAGATGATAAAAAATTAAAATAAATTGAATTAAATTGATTTTAATATAAAATATTACTAAAATTATTTAAAACATATCTTCTAACTTATTTAAAATTAAACATAAATCCTAAATAATGTAATAAAATCACAAATTTATTATTCTATAAAATATACAATTTAATCTAAATCATAATTAATTGAAATTTGTAAAAACAAATTCCTACCATCTAAAGTACTTTTTTTTGTTGAAATTTACTGCTGTTTTTGTAAGTATAAATTATTTTTATATTTTACTTAAATTGAAACTTTTAAAATTATTAGTCTAAATAAAAATAGTTTGTAATTTGTATTTCTTGGATACTGAAACATATTAATAATAATTGTAAATGTTTTTTTAAATTTATCCTTTTATTAATTCTCTTACTTGAAAAGTTAAATGTTTTTTTTACTATATTTTTAAAAGATTAAATACGAATTTTTTGAATTCTTATTTTATTTTTATAAAAATATTAATAAGTTATAATAAAAGATATATAAATAGTCTACTTAAATTGACTAAAATAATTATTAGTAAAAATAAAAATTATATTTTATATTTTTTTTAAATACCTTTTGTTTTAGTTATGTACCAATACTTCAAAATACTCTTCAACATTTATTCTATTTCAAAGTCATCACCTATTTATAAGGTTATTTGTAATTTTCACCTCATTTACAAGAGCTATTTTGTAATTTCAAATTTCATCTTTTCAAATCTCTTCACATGAAGAAGATCCCATCTTTCAAATCTCCCCTAATTCATCCTCTCAAATTAGGTCAACCAAACAGTCTTCATCCGCCCAAATTCCCATGCCTGACATCCCCAATAGCGGAATCTATAGATGTTCCCATGGAGCCTCTTAAATAGTAAATTCCTCCAAATTGGTCCAACCAAACACAACCTTAACCTTATTTAACTATTTTTTATTGTATTATGCTTCAAGTTTCATAATCAAAATATCTCCATTGAGTTACAATATTCCAAATATTACAGTGAGTTGAGTTTAACTACATTTTCATCTTATCTATACGGTAGGTATAGTCCTATAATGCAATTGGGTGCTAAGCTAACCCCCCTTTGTCGTATATATTTCATCTTCTCTCATTAAATTTTAGTGTTTAATCTTTAGAGGTTGAACTATAAATCAAATTATTAGTCCAAAATATCACAAAAAATAATAATTTTGTTTTAGTAACTTTTTCTATAAAGTATCTATAGTCTTACATGTTTGTGTAACAAATTCTTTAAAAAATAAAGCATAGAAAAATAAAATATATATATATATATATATATATATATTGATTTGATTTTATCATTAAGACTATGCCTCTCTTTTTTAACTTTCATTGTACAAGTTAATTACAATTATTAAGTTACTAATAGTTTACATGATGCAAGAAAGAAATTCAACGTAGGATGAACTAAAAATGCATTTGGACCAAGCACAACAAAGAATGAAGATGTATACCGACAAGAAAAGATATGAAGTTGGATTTTAACCAGAAGACAATATTTTTTCTTAAAATTTAGCTATATCACATGAAGACTTTGGTGAAGAAATTAAATCAGAAACTAAGTGTTGATTTTATGGACCCTATGAAGTTTTAGAAAGAATTGGGAAAGGTAACCTACAAACTCAAACTCCCAAATTCCACTCGAACGCACCCAGTTTTTCATGTCTCTCTCCTTAAGAAATGTATAAAACGAGATACTTTAACACAACCCCTACCATCTGCACTTACAACAATTTGGGAATTATTGGTCAAACCAACATAAGTTCTAGCAAGGCGACAAAACACAACACGACAGTATGGAGTTTTGATTCGATGGAAGGATCTTCCTGAGTTAAAAAATTATTAGGAATTGGCCTCGAATATCCAGTACCGTTTCCCTTCTTTCCTCTTTGAGGACAAGGTGAGTCTTGAAGGGACGGGTATTGTTACGTCCCACGAGATTTCAAAAAAATATTAGTTAAGATTTATCGGTTAAGATCAAATTTAATTATTAGTTATTATTTATCAATTAGAATAAGATTTGAATGTTACCTATTTTAATATTAGAATTTTCTTTTAGGAGATTTAAAATTAGATCATATATATTAATTTATCTTTATCTCTTTTAGATAGGTTAGTTAGGGAAAAAGGGTTTTATATATATAGAGGAACTCTAAAAGGGTGGAGGAGAAATCGAAGGAATTCATAACTAGGCTAGGCCAACACCCACTTAGGACTCATCTATTATTTTCTTATAATTTTAATATTTAGAGAGAAAATAAAGCCCAAAGGCGTTGTTCAACAATAAAGCCCATTATCAATTATTTGCCTAAAGTGTGATTGGTGCCAGTTGTTATAGATGACAAGAGCAAGAAATGTGTTTTCTTGGAAGTCAGTGATGAATCAAAGGCATATAGATTATACGATCCACATTTTCAAAAAATCATCATTAGTAAGGATGTGATATCTCAAGAAGATGAATGTTGGAATTGGGATAGAAGTGAAGAAAAATGCAGACTAGATGATTTAAAGTGGAAAAATTATAAAAGTGACATTGAAGAGGAACTAGAAGGCAATGATATTGATTCAAGTGAAAGTGGTTCTAGTTCTATTCCTAACAAATGACATGTAGAAGATTCACCGGCAAGTGGTTATACTTCTAATGAAACAAATGAGGATGAGTTATCAATATTGAATAGAAGGAGGGTAAGAATAGCAACATCCTAGACGATAGACATTGAAACAGGTGTAGGTTTATCATGTGAAGATGGCCTGAATGCTATGATAATGCTTATTGAAGTTGACCCACTTACATCCACTTATATATAAAGAAGCTGTCAAGAGCAAAAAATGGAGGGATGCAATGATGACATAAATTGAGTCAACAAAAAAGAACAAAACCTGGGAACTAACTGCTCTACCAAAAGGAGTAAAACCGATTGTAGTTAAATGGGTTTTCAAGACTAAACTCAATGAGAATGGAGAGGTAAACAAGTACAAGGCAAGACTAATGGCAAAGGGTATGTACAACTGTACGGAGTAAATTATACTGAAGTTTTTGCTCTAATTACTAGACTTTACACCATTCGATTAATCGTTGCTTTAGCAACAAAAAATAGTTGGGATGTCTTTCAACTAGATGGAAAAAGTACATTTCTTCACGGTGAACTCATTGAAGAAATCTTTGTGCAACAATCACTAGGATTAAGCTAAAAAATGCGTTGTATGGCTTGAAGCAAGAACCAAGGGCATGGTATGACAAGATAGAGACTTATTTTGTTCATACAGTTTTTGAAAGGTGCTAATGTGAACACACATTATTCATCAAGTGAAAAGAATGAGGTAAAATTTTAAAGTAAGCCTCTATGTTGATGATTTAATGTATACTGAAAATGATAAAAATATATGTGATGATTTTAAAAAATGTTAGATTTTGACATGTCTGATTGGGGGAAATGAGGTACTTTCCTAGAGTTGGGGTGATACAAAATTCAGATGGATTTTTCATGTGTCATATAAAGTATGTCCGTGCAATTTTAGCAAGCTTTGGAATGGATAAAAATAATTCAGTGCAGAACCCTATAGTTTCAAGCACAAAGTTGACAAAGAATGGAGCTGAAACCAAAGTTGATGAAACTTTATTTAAACAAGTGGTTGGTAGTCTAATGTACTTCATTGTAACTAGACTTGATCTAATATATGAATTAAGTCTCATCAGCAAATTTATGTCCTATCCAAATGACTCTCATTGGCTTGCAGCAAAAAGACTCTTAAAGTATGTGAAAGGTACAATCGAGTTTGGAATTCTCATTGGTTTTGTTTTCTTACTTAGTTCTGGAATTATTTCATGGTCTTTTAAGAAACAACATGGAGTGACATTATTTATTATTGAAGTAAAGTCCATAACAACTGCATATTGTGTTTGCCAATGTGTTTGGCTAAGAAGAGTGTTGGAAAAATTGTCACAAAGAAAAGAATAGTATCCTAATTCGGTGTAACAACAATTCTACCATAAAACTATATAAAAATCCAGTTTTTCATGGAAGGAGACATAATGATATAAGGTTTCATTTTCTCAAGATCTAACAAGAGACAAATTTGTGGAGTTAAGTTATTGTAATTATCAACATTAGATTGCAGATATAATGACAAAACCTCTCAAGAACAATTTTTGAAGTTACAAAATATGCTAGGAATGGTTGATGCTTCACTAATAAACTAAATGCATTTAACATCTAGTTTAAGGGAGGAAATGTTATAGTTAGTTTCTATTTATTAGGCATGTTTAGATGGAAGTTACCTTATTTTTGGTATTCATCTACACATATTTAAGTCACAAAATTAAGTCATGTAAGCTGAGGATTAATTATGATTGTCAATTTAAAAAAAAAATTAGAAAAGGAGTGTGCTATTTAGTTTTTAAATTTCATAAAATATTCTTCCTCAAATTCGTAACGTAATCTACCGAACCAATTTAAAGTTTTATTTGAAAATATTAAAATGTCATTTAAAAAGTATGGAGTACCAAATTGAAGCTTCTAAATCATGTTAATACATAGGCTAATAAACTCTATTAACCTATTTAACTTTTAGTTATAAAAGTCAAAAACAACTTTTTTAAAGTCTCTTTATACAATATTAGAACTTTCAAAACTATCAAAATATAAAAACAACAAAAAATAAAATAAAAATAAAGGAATAAATTAAGATTTAGCCTTTAGGAATCTTGAAAAACTTCCTGCACCCCATCAATAGTGATCTGCACCTCATCATGGTACTGAAAAGACAAAGTTACCCTTTTACCTTTGAATAAAAAAAGGAGTGGTTTAGGGAATCTTCCATTACCATCCAGGAATACGCCAGCTGAATGTGGAGCAGTGTCACAAGGTAAACGTGGACGGTAGTGATTGGGCGACAGTGAGGATTGTTTTGTGACATTTTTGTTTCTGCATTTGATTTGTGCATTTTTCGTTTATGAAGATTTGTGAGAGGTGAGATTATTTTGGTTTAGGGATTTGGTTTGGAAGGTTGGGTGTGGATTTGTTTAGAAGACAATTGGTGCAGGTGAAACGAATGGTGGTGGTGAGTTGCAGAATGCTGACACGGTTGGCGGAACAACTACACATAAGTTTTTCTTTGCATTTCGGAAAGTTCATTCCGGAAAGATGACGAAAAAGGGATTCCGTAAATGCATTTGAGGGGGTAGGGAAATTTTCACTACAGAATGGACAATCCGTAATATAGAAGTTGTATTCCGGAATGACCTTTCCGTAATACAAATTTTACAGTTTGGAAAGCAATACAAATTTTGTATTACGAAAGGGTCATTATACAATACAACTTTTGTATTACGGAATGCCTCTTTCGGAATACAAATTTTATATTCCAGAATTCCATTTCCATAACTCAGTCCACCCACGCCCCCCCCCCATTTTCTACTACAGAATCATAATTTTTTAACCTATTTTTGGAACCTAGTTTCCGGAAACACTCACCTTCCATTTTTTGCAAAACCCAAGCAAAAAATAACTAAACCACTTAACTACACCATTTATGTTGTCTTGCCAATGTCACCAACACTTCAATTATGCCTCGTTAGAGCAAATGTACCCGTAAATCCATTGAAAATGGCTCTACCCCTTATTCTTTCAAATATAAAAAATAAAGATAAAGTTGGAATTTGAAAAACTTGATGAGGTGCAGGAATTTTTTGACATGCATTAAATAAATGTGGACAGCTTTTTTCAGCACCTTCATGATCTCGTCTTGCACCTCTATAAAATTTTAAATCCCATTAATATTCTTTTGGAACTTACCAAAATAAATCTTACAATGAGGGCATAAATAAATTATATGTCGGATGCACCCAAAACTGGTTTACAATCCGGTTTACATTTCTTTAAAAATTGTATACCGGATTTGGGTGTATCCGGTATACAAAAGGTTAAAATGTATAGATTGAAACTCCAATACTGTCAAGATCCACTCTAGAAGGTGTCGGGATTATTTAATATACCGGATCAAGTGCGATCTGATATATAATTTCTAAATTAATGCATACCAAATGGTCAAGATCCTGTATATATTAATTTAGAAAATATATACTGAATCACACCTCATCCGATATATAAAACTTTTGACAATTGTATACCGAATCGGGTGTCATCTGGTATACATTTCGAAAACACTACATACCGGTATGTAATGTTTTTGAAATGTATACTGAACGGAATACAACTGCCAAAAGTTGCAAAGGACTTTAAACGCTGTCGTCGACGATGCATTTATACAAACTTCCTCTCGTTCCTTCTCGAAACTTTGGTGGCTCGTGTAAAGCCCTTATTTGAGGGAGGTCTACCTCCAAGATGATAAAAGAAAACAAAAGGTTCTTCTCTGATTATTGAATAAAAATATTCCTTACATATAGCCAAAAGTTCTGCATAACTATATGTCACTGATAACAGAGAATAATATCTAAAACACAATTGTAACAACCCAAAAGAAATACTACTCTGCACCCAAACTTATACTAAAACATCATACACCCTTTCCCAACTAATTGGTAACATAGTCCTCTAAATACTTGAGCCTGTTTGTACTACGTTTGGGCTTGAACTTTGCTGCTGGATTGTCCTTCTCAAAACCATCTTCTATGCTCACAGAGTCATTATCTTCATCTTGGGCCATAACATTCCCTTCCCCTTCAACAAAGACCTTGTCCTCAAGGTGTAAATTAGGAAACTCTTTGAGCAGTTCAGGAATAGACTCCCAAGTGGCATCTTCAGGATACAACCCTTGCCATTGAATTAAGGCTTAAATTTTTTCCGAACCTTGATCCTCACGCCAATCCAAGATTGCTAGTGGTTGGATCTTAGGCTGGTTGTTATGGGCTTCATCAGGAATGGATAGACTATGTTCAGTGGAATCTCCGTGACATGGTTTCAGCATAAAAGCATGAAAGACGAGATGAATTTTAGACTGTGGAGGTAGGTCCAGCTCAAAAGCTACATCACCAATACATCTAGTAATAGAGAAAGGCCCAAAGTAGCGTTTAGCCAATTTTTGAATGCGTGAACCACCCAATGAAACTTGATGATATGGGCGTAGTTTAACAAAAACTCGATCTCCAACATTAAAAGAGTGGGGAAGACGCCTCTTATCAGCATAAAACTTCATTCTTGAGCTTTCAATAACTTAGAATGCAACTTTGCAAGTAACATTTCCTGATTGCACATTTCAGTGTCAATTGCTTCATTGTGACTGGTTCCAATGATGTATTCGGGTAAGACGGGTGTGGGTTTATTATAAACCACTTCATAAGGAGTCATACCAATAGCACTATGCTTGTCAGTGTTATAGTGCCATTCTGCCCAATGTAGGTACCTTCCGCATTGCTTGGGTTGATCATGACAAAGGCTCTAAGGTACTGCTACAAAATCTTATTGACCGCCTCCGTTTGGCCATCACTTTGAGGGTGATAGGCAAAGGACATACGTAATTTAGTGCCATTGAGGCTAAAAAGTTCTCTCCAAAAGTTGCTCATGAATATGGGATCACGGTCTGACACTATGCTCTTAGGCATGCCATGAAGTTTACACACCATGACAGTAAACATATCAACAACTTTAATTGCAATGAAGGAGGTGGGAAGCATACAAAAGTGAGTCGTCTTAAGAAACGATCAACCACAACCAAAATGACAGTGTTGTTTTGGAAAGAAGGGAGCCCAATGATGAAATCAAGGGAGATGGCCTCCCAAACTGCTGTGGGTGGGGGTAGGGGTTGCAGCAACCCATAAGGCATATGTGATGGTGATTTTATCTGTTGACAATTAACACAAGTCTTGACATATTCTGTGACATCATTTTTCATTCCCTTCCAATAAAAGTGTTCACGAAGCCTACCAGAGGAGAGTTATTTGCAATAAAATTCTGTTGTTGTAAAATTAATTGCCTTGGATGATTTTAAACTCAGGACATTGTTCACGACATTGTAGAACCACTTGATATAGTTCTCTCAAGGTTGGATCAGAGGAATATTCAGCTTGTATTTTGGTCACCAGATCACATAGAGGTATTGTAAGTCCCAAAAACTGAGGACAAGCCTCTTGCACTCGGCTTAGAGCATCTGCAACACAATTCGCTGCTCCAGGCTTATATACAATCTCATATGAGAATCCCATCAACTTTGATAAATAATATTGTTGTTCAGGTATTTGCACCACTTGGGTCATGAGTTCCTGAAGACTTCTTTGATCTGTATGAATCGTGAATTTTCTGCCCAGCAAATAAGTCCTCCATTTCTTGACTACTTCTGTGATAACATGTAATTTTTTAACATAAGTAGAGGTTGTTTGGAGTTTTGAACAGAATTTCTTACGAAAATAACAAATGGGATGACCCTTTTGTAGTAATACTGCACCCATTCCCTGTCCTGATGCACTAGTTTCCAAAACAAAGTCTTCCTGGAAATTTGGAGGGACTAATACAGGAGCTTGAGACATAACAAATTTCAGTTCATCAAAAGCCCGTTGAGCCTCTGTAGACCATGAAAAAGCATTCTTTTTTAGAAGATCCATTAGAGGTGCAACAATATAAGCATAATGACGTATAAACTTGCGAAAAAACCTGGTCAACCCAAGGAACCCACGCAGATGCTTCAATGATGAAGGTGTTGGCCAACATTGCATTGCCTTGATTTTCTCTGAATATGGTCCCACACCCTACCTTGATATAATATGACCAAGATATTCAATAGATTTATGTCCAAATAAACACTTCAACCTTTTCAGAAAGAACTGATTGGAAATCGAACACTGGAAAACAATACCCAAATGTGAAATATGTTCCTCCAAAGATGTACTGTAGACTAGGATGTCATCAAAGAATACTATAACAAACTTTCTCAAATACGGCTGAAATAACATGTTCATTGTTGATTGGAATGAGGCTGGTGCATTGCATAACCCAAAAGGCATGACCAAGAATTCATAGTACCCTTCATGAGTCTAGAAAGCAATTTTTTTTATATCACTCGAGCTCATGCATATCTGGTGGTAGCCGGATCACAAATCCAACTTAGAAAACCATTGTTTCCCATAAAGTTTATCAATCAACTCATTTATTGAAGGAATAGGAAAATGATCTTTTACTGTGATGGCATTGAGAGCCCTATAGTCAAGGCAGAATCGCCATGTGTCATCTTTTTTTCGCACCAGTAATACAAGGGAAGAGAAAGCGCTAATGCTCCGCTGAATAATACCTTCATTCAACATATCTCTGATTTGTCTCTCTATCCCATGCTTCTGGAAATAAGGATACCGATATGGCCTAACATTGACAGGATTGGATCCTTCAAGTAGTGGAATGTGGTTATCTGTCTCACGGATAGGGGGAAGACCTTGTTGTGCGACAAACAATTGAGGATATTTGTTAAGAAGAGCTTCAATATCTGGTATGGTTTGCTGAGCAGATTGCAATTTTGAAGAAGGTAGAAATTGTAATTGGAACATTTCTGCGATCCCCATTAGTGGTCATCAAATGTCTCAACTGATGCGAAGAAGCTTCTTGTGGCGTTTCACGGTTTTGGCCCTTCAATTGCACCATTTAACCATCCTTAATAAACTTCATTATCAACTGGTCATAATCTGTGAGAACTGGCCTCAGAGTAGTAAGCCACTAGACTCCAAGTACAAGTTCTGCCCCACTCAAGGGCAAGACAAACAAGTCAACTAGGAATTTGTGTTTCCTTAGATATAGAGGGACTTGCTTGCATATCGCCGAACAAGAGAGTTCATCACCGTTGCCAACCAGAACATGGAATCCTTGTGTCAGAATGACCTTGAGACCTAAGAACTTAGCCTTTCGGTCTTGTATGAAATTGTGAGTGCTTCCGCTGTCAACCAACACGGTAATTGATGAGGAGTTGACGTGGCCCAAAACTCGTAATGTTTGCATAATTGAATGGCCCAATAAGGCATTAAAACTGATTGGGGCTGATATGTTATGGAGTGGGTCAGGGAGGTCGATATGGTTTTGGCTTTCAGATAGCAATAAATTGGTTAAATGCTCATCTATATTTTCAGGTTCAGCAATCAACAACAAAAATTGTTTCTTACATTTGTGACCCGGTTTGTACTTGTCATCACAATAATAGCATAAACCATTTTCTCTGTGATTTTGGAGTTCAGCAGGGGAGAGGCTTTTAATGGGTGGGGGTTTGTGTTTGGGTTGGTTTTGTGCAGAAATACAGTGTTCTAGAGTAAAGGTATGGGTGTCTTTGAGGATGGTAAAGGGTTAAAATTTGTGGTTATGAACGATTTGACAACTCCTAGGGTGAAACGTTGGGGACGATTAGGGAGTGTAGAATCTGCAAATTTTCTTCCTACAACTTGGCTAAGCTAATAGCTTGTGATAAAGAAATAGGTTGGAAGGCCTGCACTTCTTTTCTAATCTCAGGTTTTAACCCTGAAATAAAACAACTCAAATAGAATGGAGGAGGTAATCCCACGATTCTATTAGCAAGTGACTCAAACTGAGTTTGATATTCTCTAACTGTTGTTGTTTGGCACAGTTTGAAAAGAGCTCCTTTAGGATCCTCATAGTGCGACGGAGCAAACTTGATTTCCAAAGCATGAATGAAACTTGCCCAGGAGGTTAACTGATTATTTGCATGCATCCATTGAAACTAACTAAGGGCCTCCCCTTCCATGGAAAAAGAAGCGATTCGAAGGCGTTGATCTTCCGATATGTTATGTAACTTGAAATATTAGGTGATTTTGAAAATCCACCCCAAAGGATTAGAGCCATCAAAATGTGGAATGTCCAGTCTCTCCGCCGTACGCGAGAATGGAGAAAGCCCATTATCAGAAGATTCGGGTCCAATATTGCTACGAGCGATGACTTGGACTTCTAGATTAGCCATATGGCTGCTGATTTCTTCTTGAAAGGTTCGTTGATTCACCAAAAGCTGATTAATGGTTGCTTCGAGCTTCTCATTGTTTTTTGATGATCATGCCATTGAACCTTAATTCTCTCAACGAAAACACCAAAGTGTAAAGCCCTTCTTCGAGGGAGGGCTACCTCTAAGATGATAAAAGAAAACAAAAGGTTCTTCTCTGATTATTGAATGAAAATATTCCTTACATATAGCCAAAAGTTTTGCATAACTATATGTCACTGATATCAAAGAATAATATCTAAAACAGAATTGTAACCACCTAAAAGAAATACTACTTTGCACCTAAACTTATACTAAAACATCATACACCCTTCCCCAACTAATTGGTAACATAGTCCTCTAAATACTTGGGCCTGTTTGTATTACGTTTGAGCTTGAACTTTGCTGTTGGATTGACTTTCTCAAAATAATCTTCTATGCTTACAAAGTCATTATCTTCATCTTGGGCCATAACAACTCGCAACTGCCACACATAATCCAACAACCACACACAATATAAGACAATATCGGTAACAGAGATGCACGAATAACGATAATGAAATGTAACCAAACACTGAGATGAACAACTATAGAAGAGATGAAGAACGATGAAACTCGACTAAAATGCAAAATAGAATAAAGGACAATGTAAATAATATAATTTTACATTAAAGTTAAATTAAACATTTCCACTGTATTATGGAGATGTAGGACGAAATTATGGAAGTGTCGAAAGAAACCGTCATAAATGTGTGGTATGGTATGGATCTAAGGATTGGCCGAACAAGGTTGAGAACAAGATGGAAAAAGGGAAATTGGGTATGCCTCCTTGGGCATTTGTTCCTACATCCATACATTTATTTGGCTTCTCTATGAAAATTTGCATTTTGTCTTTTTTTTTTATTGTAAAAATATCAATTTTAATTTCGAAAAGGACTTTCGAAGATATCTACATTTTGATTGCATAATTTGAAAATCATGTAACTTTTTCTGTAAAAAAAAAAAAAAGTGATAATTAAAGTCACACTCAAAATTTATAATTTTTTGGTCGAAAGTCATGGAGTGAGAGAGATGCCACGAGGAGTATAGTGTTGATAGTGATTTTTTTTCTCAATAACAAATACTATTAAAAAAGACTGCTAAGATGATGAAAGCCATTCGAATAGTATAATTCGAAACTTAAAAATAATTTGTAAATTATATAATCTAAAAGTTTTTCTGTATTACATAATTAAAAAATACTTTTAATTTTTAAATTAAACAAGGACTAAATGAAAATTTTGATATTTATGGATGTTGAGGAATAAATGGGTGGAACATGAAATACTCTCTCCTGACCTGTTGGTGCATAACCGCCTTGCTTTTGTCGTTGGGTTTAAAACTGAGAAACATCAGAAGCAGGATGCTAGCCTCATCATCGTTCAGCGTAAGGGCGCAAATCCCAACCGTTCAGAAGGATTCGATGGCGGAGTCTACCGTCCCTAAGTGGGCCCAGAAAACCGTTAGTTTGCCCCCTCTCAGGCGGGGCTGCCATCTAGTTACTTCCAAGGTCCCTTTTCCTCTCCTTTTTCTACCTTCATTTTTTCCTTTTCCCAAAACCCTAACCCTTCATTTTCTTTTCTCCTGCTTTTCCCTCCGATTTTCAGATAGTCAAAGAAATCGAACCAGACCTCTCCGGATTCAAGTGCGGTCTTGCTCATCTCTTCTGTGAGTATCCTCATACACGCACACACACGTAGCTATTGCATCATTTGTTTTCTATTCACTGAACTTGGAAATTGTGATGGGAAACAAAACGACAGTGCAGCACACCAGTGCATCTCTCACCCTCAATGAGAATTACGACTCTGATGTTCGCGATGATACCGAAACCTTCCTCAATCGGATAGTTCCTGAGGTTTCTTTCTCGACCGTTAATGTTTATAGTCATGTAATTTCTTTTTATCTAATTTTAATTTGTTAGTTAATGTCTGCTGCAGGGTTCATCTGCTCCATGGAGGCATACTCTTGAGGGTTAGTATTATTTTCTCCTTTTTTTTTTTTTAATTACCTATATGTATAATCGTTTTCTTAATGTTTTAATAACTACGACTCTGATGTCCATGGATCCAGCTTCAGTTTTTTAAGTCGTTATTCTACTTTATATATCCTTCAGAGAGCTTCTCTGATTGGATACAGTTATTATCTTTGCTTTTCGTATTAGATGTGGAAGTTCTGATTGAAGATTATGTGCTAAATTTTGTGCCTGCTCGTATTCGTCATATATAACTTCATAGCATGAGTCAGTTATTACTTATCATTGGACAGGTTTCTCTCCGTAAGCACTTTTAGAAGAGAAAGATAAGAGAAAAAATGAACGAGCATTTCTATAAATTATAATTAGCCTATGCATAGGCTAATTTATAGAAGCTTTATCGTATAATTTTTCTAAATTTTCATTTTTTTTTAATTTGTGTATAAACTAATTTTAACTTGTGGAGAAACTGATGATTTTTTTCTTATGGAGAAGTTGATTCAAATAAGCCCCTTTGGAACTGTTGCTTTTCTTTTTATAATATTGGTATATTTTTTGTAGTGATGTATTATGTTTTTGTTTCTGTGACAACGGGAAATCTTATTTGGATTTGAAATTTTGCAGGACCGGATGACATGCCGGCTCATATTAAATCATCGATGTTTGGTTGTACACTCACGTGAGAAATACTACCGTGTTTCAGTTTGATTCATTATGCTGAAAAGTTATGACTATGCTAATATCATCTACTGATTTCTTTTTTTCTAGGATACCAATTACAAATGGGAAGCTTAACATGGGGACGTGGCAGGTAATAAAATTCATCTGTGCAATGATCTTTCCGAAATGATCTTCATTCAAGCTTATATTGGTTCTATATACAGAGTGAGTGAAGAGTGAGTGAGGAAGAGAGGGAGTACAACTTTAAAGTGCACAGTTAAAGTACACTTGGATAACCAAACTTTTTTTCAGCACTTAGAATATTTTTGAACCCGAGATGAACAATCCAATTGCTATCCAATTCTCGTAGGCATCATGACCCTGACTAAAAAAAACTCAATGGGTATTCAAGTTTATCTTATGCATGTGCACATTCAAGGGGTTAAAACAATTATTTCATTGTGGATAGTGTTTCAAAAGCTGTTGCCTCCAGAAATTCACTATTGATGCTATACCCTTATGGAATATATTTCATAATGGTTGATACATGATACACTAACTGTGATTAGGAAAACCCTTTCTATTATTTGACTAACAAAGTTGAAATTCCATAATAATCTCCTTCGAGATTGATAGTCCTCACAATGTCTATGCGAAAGTTTCTCAATTCATTTTGACCTGGAAGAGCGTATTCCTACTCGATGCCTGAGCTGGAGATTAAGTTCATCGATGAAAGCACAGAGTTTATTTGTAAAATTCCGTAAGGACAAAGATAAAATTATAAATTTTGACTGAGTAGGTTATCTCTTGCTAGAGCAAATGAGAAACTGATAAGGCTTGATTGTGAACAATATAAACAATGGAAACTGATTTTAATTTGCTTATGAACATTTCTGTTAAGAAGTAAGAAATTTCATATACTATTATTGTGCATTAGGGTTGAAATTAATCTTTATAATTTGAGAAACTCAATTTTAATAGAGAAAATTATACAAACACTCTTAGAAGTTCTTGAGATTGCATGTGACTCCCTTGCTTTTTATACGTTTACAACTTCCATTACAGGGGTGCAAAATGTAATTTCCTTTTTGGGTAATACAGAGTGTCTATGTAATGTATATAGGTTGTTTTAGGTTAATGTTTTTCAAACAATTAAAGGAAGGAGGATAGTGTAGAGGTAAGAAAGGGAGGGAATTTTGACTAGATTTCGACATATAAATCCTATTTGATATGGAAGTGACATATACAGTTATCTATAGTTGATGATGCTTTAGAATATTTCATGATAGGATCTGGGTGCTCACGGTTTGGTTTAATGTAATATCCAAATTAATAACGTATTTCTTCTTATATGTTTTAGGGTATATGGCTATGCGAGCATCGAGATCATCCTACCTCACGAAGAGTTGTTGTCACTCTTAATGGAATATGAGGTTTTAAGATCTGTGTTCTTTATAACGCTTTTGGAAACTCGCTGTGTAATTTATAGCAGGATGTCTGCTACAAATCTACCTTTTTTAGCTAATGTAATTTGAATATGCAGTCAACTTCGAAGAGTATCATGATATGATCTTTTAATGCAAAGAAGTATTCTAAATAATTATTATTAGTGTAAATTACACTAACACCCTCTTAATATTTTTGGCTTAGTTGCACTTACACCCTCTTAATCTCACACAAGCCGCCTTCAATTTATACAACAACATAATTATTCTAGTAATACTAGTTTAATTGGTGTTTTATTAGATTTGTGTTATATTTCTCACAGTTTTGTTATCCAATAAAAACGAAATTTAATTGATATACAGTTATTATAAAATATGATTACATATCATTTTTAATTTACATACATGTTAGGACAGGACTGGTACATGTGAATGCATATATGTCTGATCTGCATTTGTACATATTTATGTAAAAAAACTAAAATTTAATGTAATTAGGATATGATATATAAAATATACTATTAGTGTCTCATACTTGATATCATAGAATAAATGCAAGAGCAATTGTTTCAAAGTGTTCTAAAAATCAATGTAACAATATCAAGTATAAAGTAGTATCCTTTAATATAAAAGAATAACTTTGGTATCTAACAAAAATACAGAAACAAATATTTTTTTTTATTGAAAAATATTCTGTTTGGACAAATAAAATTTAAATATATAGCAAGTAATAATTGAGCAAAAGATTTTACAGTTACACAAGATGTCCATGAAACTTGTTATGTTGATATAAAAAATGAATAAATACAAATTGAAGTTAGAATATTCAATATTAAGATCTTTTAATACGAGGAGAAAAATATTGATAGGATTAAAACACGATCTACTAAAGGGAATAATTTTTTTATAACTACGTGTCTACTAAAGGGAATAATTTTTTTATAACCCTTTAGGGGTCATTTTTAAATACACAATTTTATTCTTAATTAAATGTAAATTAAAATAGCAATACAATATAATGGTTTTGATGTATTTTAGCTAGATAATTTTCTTTTTGTTAAATTTTAGTTCAAATAATTTTTTAGCTAGATATATAAAGTAATTATATATCTCTTTAACTACTAATTTTTTTTTTAACTTTTAAATTTTAATTCTTAAAAAATTATTTATATATATATTTTTAAAAAATATATTTTAACATATCAAAATACATGTGGAAGGGGATGCATTTCCCGGAATTTTATATTTACTATGATTTTTTATTTTATCTTTTTGAGATTAGAGAGAATATGTAACAATCTTTGTAGAAAATTTGACTGAGAAGTCTAATTGAATTGACAATACTTTTCAAACTATTATTATTAAAATAATAATTTATCACACGATAATTGTGATCGGATAGTGTAAAGTTATTATTTTTTATCAACACATCACCTATTTTTTTATAATAAATAATAATAATAATATAGTTTAATTTACTATGTACTATCAATATATGTCCATGTATACTATTAATGAATAAAAAATTATCAGCTTCAAAAATAGTTACAGTAAAGTCAATAAGTTTAATATATATGCTGTTTAACAAAGATCAAATATTAGTGTATACATTTTATTAATAGTTTATAAACACATTTCTTGTTAAATTGTGAAATATTGTAGATTATTATTATTTTTTATTTTACATTACAAATGGCTAGTTGACAATTTAAAATATACAAGTGTATAAAAAATTATCATATAATAAAATATCACGATATAATATTATAGTAGTTTTTTCTTAAATATGATTGTTTGGTTCATAAAATAATAGTAAAGGTTATCATCAACATATTTTTCTTTAAATCAATCAAATAAATCATTCCAACTTGACATAACAAATTTCATGGAATATTTTTAGAATTATGAAAATGTTTATATTTATTCATTCTAATTCATAAGATATTATAATTAAAGTAAACGTGACTATATAATCTTATTAGTTTAATACCCGTGTAGTTTATGAGAAAAAAATTAAAATAAATAAGATACTCCTATATAAAATTAAAAAGTAAGCAATTAAATTAATATAGTTAATAATATAAGAACATAAATATTAACGAAATTTAATTAAAAACAATTTTAGAATATCATGATAAATTGAAAATGATTCAATTTTAAAAATTTGTATTGAATATGCAATTATCAGGTCATTTGAGTGATTGATGTCTTAACTTTTAAAGTTAACAAACATCCACAATAACATAATCCTTACTTTTAACTAATATAAACATCCTTTATCAAATTATGTTATATTAAAAAAATTGTATAATTTTTTATTAAGATATTTAATCAATGTGCAGATTAAACTTTTATTTTATTTTTTTTCACCACCTTAACATAATTCTTACTCAATACCTTATCAAATTTCAAAATATCAGAAACCATCTTTTATACGTTATATATATTGATTGATTCAAATTCATAAATATCAAATATTAATATATATTATTGTTGTTGACAAGAAATTATATAAATTATTTAATTAACTTAAAGTCGTTTGAAAAATGTAAAAATAAATTAATAATAAATAAAAATAAGTAACAACGACTTGTATTATTTAATCAAGTGTTTTATATGCAAATTAAACCATGTCACAACGAAATTATCATACTAATACATATTTAATTAAAATTAATAAATCATTTAAAATTTATTTCTTCTATACTACTTTCATAACATAAAATTATAGTTGAAATCGATTGTGAACATATAGCTAAATAGGGTTAATATGCAAAAGAGTATGAAACCGTATATAGCAAGAAGATAGATAATGTTATAGTCTTTAAGGTTTTCTATTACCTTTGGTTAATCCGAATAGAAACTTTTTCATTTATTGAGAAGCAATCCTGTTTTATAAAATTATTAATTTTTAAATAATTACATTCAAATATTAAATATTAACTAATACATGAATAATCCAACTGAATATTATAATATTAATAATTTAATTTAATTTTTAAGTTGTTGTTCATAATACTTAACAAATATAAAATTATTTTTAATAAATTATTATTATTATTATTGTTTCAGCCGTAAAGTTATTGAATTTATATTTCTTGTAAATAAAATTAATCTTTAAATAAAAATTAATAGACTCGTACTACTTCATCCATCTTTAAATAAATAAAAAGATTATACTTCATATATTTCTATTTTACTAAACATACCCTCCCAAACTAAGAAAAGATGTTTAACTAGTAAATATGAATTTGTTTGTGTATTTACACAGCCTTATAACATAAAAACATGTTATTATCATTAAATGATTTTTTAAAAAATTAAATAACCAGCATTCAATCTCTAATAAATTGTCCTAATTAGAATTTAATCTGTTTTAAGGCAGTTACATTACAATTTCAGAATTAATTATTTTTATTTATGGATTAAGAATTTAACCATGAAGCATGTTTGTTTTACTTGATATGAAAGAAAGAAAGAAAAAAGAATAATGTAGTAGTACCTGAAATATTTATTGGGTATTTTCTTTTTGTCGTGGCGTATTGGAAGCCCAAACCAGAGCCCCGAGCAAGACACACGCGCCACGTGTTTTCAGGTGTCACTCATAACTGAAAATATCATTGAAAACTACCCTTGGACCCGTTTTTCTTTTTGAAATTATTTTATTAAAATGAGGCACTTAGATATTCATGCTTCCCTCTTATAAGAACGGTTACTCCATCACTCTGCACTCACACAATCGCGTCTCTTTGGCTTCTCTTTTCTTTCACTCTCAAACCCTCTCATTTTTCTTCTTCTTCTTCAACATCGGTACGCTCTCTCTCTTCCCTTCTCACTCATCATCGCTTCCTCATCACAACATTCTCTATTTATAATTCGTTATATTTTTATCGTATCGTTCTTATTATGTGTGTTCTTATTATGTGTGTGCGGATATTCTTCCGCAGTTCTTGGTGTTCCGATCACGCTATACAGTCGTTCTTGTTTGTTTAATTATTTTAATTTATTTTTCTTGAGAAACGAAAAATTAGAAAAAAAATAATTTAGGTCTGGCTGGTTTGATCATATTGGTTCTTGAGTGCATGTGTCTCGTTCTTCTTTCAAGCATTATCAAATAGATTGCTCGTTAGTTCTTAAGGACGAGTTTATTGTGTGTTGATGATTGTAATTTTAACTGTAGAGTGTGGCAGTTATGGTTGTCGTTTGAACTTTCTGAATACTGGTTGGTGTGTGACTATATTTACACAATGCAGACACTGCTGTTTATTTTCTAATGTGACAGCGTAGTATAAGAAATATATGTCCTCATGGGGTTGAACGATAAGCACAACAATGCTGATGGGAAGGACCCGGATTTTGGAGCAATCTTTATTTCAAATAGTGAGACTAAAAGAGAATGCTTCAAGAAGGGACTGTTTGGCCTCCCATCTACTGAAATCCAGTTTGTAGAGCAGGTTAAAGCTGGAATGGTTTTATTCTTATATGAGTATGAGAAGAGACAGCTTCATGGTGTGTTCAAGGCTTCCTGTGATGGAGGTATCAATATTATCCCTAATGCCTTTGCGAAAGTGGGGAAGCAATTTCCTGCTCAGGTAACAATTTAATAATCTCATTTTATAAATTTTCCCTTGCACCGGGAATGAAAAGTGCCTTGTTTTCTGATTCTGAGTGCGAATGTTAATTTTTTCTTGCTTTGATCAATGATTGATATGATCGTCACACTTTCTCAATGATATGATGCAGGTAAGGTTTGATCCAATTTGGTTCTGTAAGCCACTCCCAGAAAAATTATTCCGTGATGCAATCAGAGAAAATTACTTTTCAGCTAACAAGTTTAACTTTGGGCTATCTGAAAATCAGGTAGGCTCTTTGTTGAACAAAATTAGTTTTCAAAAGTACTGAGGATGATTTGCTTATAGATTTTTAATAATCTGCTTTGCAGGTCTATAAACTTATGTATATGTTCAGCAAGAGAAAGATAGAACCAGAGCCCCTCGGGAGACCGTTGTGTAGAACCGAAAGCTTGATATCAGAAAGGTACCCTTTAGGCAATGTTCGAAGATCTGTCGATCATGGAATGCAAATTGAAAGAGGTCAAAGTGGGAAAGGTTTGGGTGGTAACATATCACCTGTGATAATGCAAAAACACCAAGGCGATTCTTTGGATTGCAATGGTGAATTTGAATATACCGGATCAAATGCAACTGATATTAAGCCAGGAAGGGCTGCTCAGTTTGCTGCGCTGGATAATGCAAGTGAGTATATTTGTGGCTATGCGGGATTAAAAGATGAAAGTAGGCTTATTGCATATGACAGTGAGGATTATATGGATATCTGTCACAGGCCAAACATCCTTGGTGAATACCCCAAAAGTCTATGTGATGAAATTAGAATTCATGGTGAGGGAAGCTTATCAATTAGTGATAGACTCATGAGTACTTCCCTTCCAGAGACGGATCAGAGGATGGTATTTTCAAATGATGTTCCTGGTCCACATAATTCCCATATCAATCCATCTGTCTTTTACAGCAAGCCTATTTTGGAGCATAGTTCTTTGGTTCAAAATCAGCTTAGGCCAACTTCAACTATGGTTCACCCAATGCAGGCACAGCTCTTATATAATACATGTGCAACACAAGGAAGTGCTAATCCTAAGAGGACATCCCTTCTATATGATCCAGATGTTCGTGGTTTAAATTTTAGCCAGGCATCATCATTTGGAGTTAATGATGGTTCTAAGCCAATAATAGAAAGGATTACTCCATTAAACAACTTGGGAAGGAATTCTCCGAGCAGTCAACCGTATCTCATCCATAATAATGAACTGAAAGGCATGAGCAGGTGGCAACCTGTTGACTCTCAAAATTCTGTTTTGTATAGTAGCAACAGGGGTTGCATACCTCTCAATACGGCTCAAAATTCTGACCAGTTGGCAGCAGAAGCTGTTGTTTCTGAGGCTTGCAATGATGTTCCGGTCTTGAAGTCTTTGTCATCCCCTATCCCTCCAGATATTGGAAAGAGTAGCCGCAGTCTACATGAGCCCTTTTCTCCCTTGTTCCATAATCACCAACCATGGTTCGGCAACAAATATCATTCCACAACTTTGCAAGAAAACCCAAATCATGAGATAACACTACAGGAATTCAACGAAACATTTACTCAAGATATTTCATGGGCAAATGAGGGCTATCTCAAAGAGTGTGATCCACTAATCTACGGATATGATACTGGATGTTATGGTGGTACTCAAAATAATAATTATGGTTATCCAAAACAAAAAAGTAGTGTTTTTTCTCGATTATCTTTTATGCAGGATATCAAGAAACCAGATGGACACAATGATTTCCATACTTCTGTCGATGAAGTGATGGAAAGGGTTCGGCAGAGTCACAACAAGTGGATGACAAAAAGAAAGCCCAAGCCCAAGGCCAAGCGCAACAAAGCTGAAAGTTTGAAGGATAAAACTCAAATAAGTAGTTTGAGGATGGAGGGTGATTTCTTTGAAAATACCTTGAATGATCAAATTATGGATTTAACTACTGCAACTTCAGGCTATCCTAACAAAACAGCGGAAAACATATGTTTTGTGGATTTCAAGCGGCGTAGCAAAGTCAGGGAACTTAGTGCTGGAAATGAGAATCCGGTGCTTGGGCAACAAAAGAGAAGAAAGTTGATCCGCCCAAATTTCAGCAAGAATTTAACTGCTAGTGATAAGGGCATTGACCTCGATGCTTCTAAAAACTTACGACTTGGAAGTTGTAATGTCGAGGATGTTAAAGAAAGCTGCTGTGCGTTGGTTCAAACTGAGGTTAACTCTAAGGCAGATGCTGAACTAAGAAACATTATTTGTGAAACACATTCTGAAGGCAAGAATAGTAGTCATGCTAGCGGATATGCCCACAGTGATGGAGGGGAAAGAGCATCCGATAATGCTCTTGTATTTAATGATAAGTCAGAATGTCTGGACAGCATTAAAGATATTAATGTACAAAACATTATTTCTGGGACACATTCTGAAGAAGGAGGAGAAAAAGCAACCGATGGTGCTCTTACTGCATTTAGTGATGAATCAAAATGTCTGGATAACGTAACCCACAATGTTTTAGCTTCAGCCTCTTGCATAGGCAATAGTTGTCATATCAAGAAAGGTTTATGTAAGATGGATGATATAAAATCAGTATCTCTGAACTCAGAGTCATCTTGTTCAATTTGTAAAGAGCATCACTTGCATAAGATCGTATGTGCTGGCAGAGGTACTAATACTGACAAAGAAATGCGACAAGATTGCGGCTCCTCCTTTACTATTGAAGTTAAAGATGGATCTGAAAAGCTTGTAATCGAAATTTCTGCTCCTATAAAGGAAGGTTTACATGGGATGGATAGTTCAGAACAAGTATCTGCAGGTACAGACTCACTGCTTTCAATATGTCAAGAGCACGATACTGGTAAGATCACATCCTCTGGCAGAGGAAGTAATTGTAAAGAACAAATGCCAAAAGGTGGGAGCTCCTTTGTTGCTGGAGTTGAAGATGGATTTGACTGTTCAAAGAACTCCAACAGTGAAAATGGTTCAATTGTAGCTTCTTTTTTCAAGGAAGGCTTATCTATGACTGACAGTCAAAAGTCAGTATTCTCAGATTCAGAATCAGTGCCTTGTATTTGTCGAGAATGTGATGTTGACAAGGGTAGATGTGGTGGCAGGGCTATTAAGACTGAAGATTGTAGATCCTACGTTACTACTGAAGTTATAGATGGATCTGACGGTTCGTAGAAGTGTGGCTATACTTGTGAGCAAAAGATGATTTGAGGCGATTGAAACCTCATTTCTAAGGTGTGGCTGCTTCCTTGCGTGGGTACTCATGTTTAAAAGGGGTAAATCAAGTTGCTGATCTTTTTTGCATATCATGGTTTGAGTTTGCAAGCTATAGAGATGATCTTCTTTGTTGTCCGACATTGAAGAGTTGGTTTTGTTAGCTGAGACAGCCGTGGGAATTTATTTTTCCACGCGTTTCTAGCTTTTCTTTTGAATGTCCGTTCTTCACAAAAAAAAAAAAAATATGGCTATCGTGTCATTATTCACACGTAATATTCTCTATGATGGCAGTTTGTAAGTTCTGAAACATCTATAGGATGTTCTGAGACTTACTGTAGACCTTATTTTGGGAAGCCCGCATTTAGAAAAGTCCAAGATATGCCTAAAACGCTTTATCTTTTTTTTTTTTTTTTTTTTTTTTTTTTTTTTTTTTTTTTTTTTCTGTCGGATGTTCAAATATCAAAATTTGATTTTAGAACAAGTTCGAATGTCGAAAACGATTCGCTTTTGCCTTGAAATAGATTAAATTCAATTTCAATTGAAGGCATTTACTTCTATAAATTTTTGAGTGGTAATTTTGCTATACCTGTTTGAAACGTAATGATAGTCATTTGTGATCTGTATAGGAAGCAAGGATCCAAGAATCATCAAGAAACCTTCACTCAACTTAATGTGAAGGTCCATGAATCATCAAGAAACCTTCATTCCTCGTTTTCGGATTTTCTTTTTCTTTTCTTCATCTCTGTAACCAGCGCTTCCAAAACCTCGTCGAGGACGAGGTTTTGTCTTTGGGGAAGAAAGAGCATCTGTCAGTTACGATGAAGGAAAAACAAAAGAAATCTGAAACGCGTGAGAAGAGGAAATAGATATATAAAAAAGAAGAAAAGTAACTGTTATTTAAAAAATATATCTTCTAACAGTTTAACTGAAGTAATTTAAATGAAATCAAGTTCAAATTATTTATATAATGGATCTTGCAAATTAAAAATAAAATAAATAATAGTTGTGATTTGAACTTATTTTATAAAATCCTAAAATAATTTTAAACTAACAAATAACAATTTATTACATAATTAAAATTTTAAAAAGACTTTTCAACTACAGAAAGCAATAAAAGAAATCTATGGTAATAACATTTTTATGATAGAAGATACTATAAGAATTCTTTAGACACCTCAGTTAATATGTGTACAGTCGAGGCTTTTTATATATATTTTTTTCCTTTTTGTCCATGATCCACAAAATACATTTGTTGAGATGGTTTATCGACAACTTTATCGGTGGCCATCTAATTATGAGAACCATAAAAAATGATGAGTAAGGTTGTTGAGATGGTTTATCGACAACTTTATCGTGAAGGTAACTTATTTTCTTTCTTTTGGATATGAGAACCCGCATGATATGAGATGAAAAAGAAATGATAGGTAAGGTTTGGGTTGGTTAAAGAAAAGAGTTTAGGGCTTGAGATAAAAGGGTGAGATAAGTTAAAATATAAATGATTGTGTGAAATGTTTAAGAAAGAGGAGTTTTCGGTTTTCGAAGTGAAAAGGGATGAATATGAGAAAAGTTTTTTCCGGTCAAGGTTGAAGGTCTTCTTCGTATGCATGTAAAAGGTTAAGCTAAAGTTAAAGGCTCGATTGATGTTTTAGATAAAGAAGAGGAAATAAAAGATAAAGAAAATTATTTATCTACATATAAGTTAACGTTGATTTCGATTTCTTTAACATTTAGAATGATGAGAAGGGGTATTGATAAAAGTAATCAATATGGTCTAAAATAAGATCTTAAAGAATGACAATGAAATGAGGAAGGACGGTTAGACTCTACTATAATTAAACCTTAAGTCTTAAATATTTTTGATGTGCTCTATGTTCTTGAATTAAGAGATAATTTAGTAAGTATTAGTAATTAAAGAATAATTTGTTGACTTATTGGAGAATGTTGAAGAATAAAACACTCTAAACATAAATTTCATTAAACTTTGGTGTAATAACTAGCAAAGTACCAAATCAATCTTTAAGGCGAATCAATTTTTTTGAATATCACGAGACGCGAGACCAAGACCGTATTACCATAGCAACAGTACATATCGAAAAGGATGTGGTACCTTGATCCGTGATACACCTTTGACAATCCTTATTGACGGGGAAGCAGTGATAATTTCCTCCACCCTCGGCCAAATTTCTTAAGCTTGTCCATCCTGCTCCGAACTTATAATACGGTTTTTTCTCACGATAAAATGTAGTGTTTTTTTATATATACTAACACATGTTATATTCAGATACAAAATATTTTAAAAGAATTTTAACATTTACAAACTATAAAACGTTAAGAAACATTAAATAAATAAAATATAAGATTATAAGATTTATTTCTCTTCTCTTATTTACATTCTGTCTAATAACTAATATAATTCATTTTCCGTGATAATAATTATAAAAAAAAAACTTTATACAAGATAACTAACTAGGTCCGAGCCGAAAATATCTTGTGTGAGGAAATTGATTAAATGTTACAACTTTAGGCCTACTCCCAATATATTTTTAAACATTATTTGTTTGTTGCAAATCTTATTGGAACCCTCCAAAACGCCGGCGTCTGGGACTCCGTCTACTTCCTCCTCATCGCTCAATGCGGCTATGAGAAGAGACAAGTTCGTGGTGTGTTAAAGTTTTCCTGTGATGGAGGTATCAATATTATCCCTATTGCCTTTGCGAAAGTGGGGTAGCAATTTCCTTCCTTCTCAGGTAACAATTTAATAACTTCATTTTATAAATTTTCCCTTGCACCGGGAATGAACAGTGCCTTGTTTTCTGATTTTGAGTGCCAGTGTTAATTTTTTCTTACTTTGATTATGATTGATATGATGGCCACGCTTTCTCAATGATCTGATGCAGGTTAGGTTTGATCCAATTTGGTTCTGTAAGCCACTCCCACAAAAATTATTCCGTGATGCAATCAGAGAAAATTACTTTTCAGCTAACAAGTTTAACTTTGGGCTATCTGAAAATCAGGTATGCTCTTTGTTGAACAAGATTAGTTTTCAAAAATAATGAGGATGATTTGCTTAAAGATTATATATTTGTTCAGCAAGAGAAAGATAGAACCAGAGCCCCTCGGAGACCGTTGTGCAGACCCGAATGCTCAGAAAGGTATTGGAATGCAAATTGAAAGAGGTCAAAGTGGGCAAAGTTTGGGTGGTAACATATCACCAGTCATAATGCAAAAACACCAAGGCGATTCTTTGGATTGCAATGGTGAATTTGATTATACTGGATTAAATGCAACTGATACTAAGCGAGGAAGGGCTGGTCAGTTTGCTGCGGTGGATAACGCAAATGAGTATGTTTGTGACTCTTCGGGATTAAAAGATGAAAGTAGGTTTATTGCATGAGAATTGAGGATTATATGGATATCTGTTACAGGCCAAACATCATTCGTGCATACCCCAAAAGTCCATGTGATGAAATTAGAATTCATGGTGAGGGAAGCTTATCAATTAGTGATAGACTCATGAGTACTTCCTTTCCAGTGATCAGAGGCGGTATTTTCAAATGATGTTCCTGGTCCACATAATTCCCATCTGTTTTTTACAGCAAGTCTATTTTGGAGCATAGTTCTTTGGTTCAAAATCAGCTTAGGCCAACTTCAACTATGATTCACCCAATGCAGGCACAGCTCTTATATAATACATGTGCAACACAAGGAAGTGCTAATCGTAAGGGGACATCCCTTCTATATGATCAAGATGCTCCTGGTTTAAACTTTAGCCAGGCATCATCATTTGGAGTTAATGATGGTTCTAAGCCAATAATAGAAAGGATTACTCCATTAAACAACTTGGGAAGGAATTCTCCGAGCAGTCAACCGTATCTCATCCATAATAATGAACTGAAAGGCATGAGCAGGTGGCAACCTGTTGACTCTCAAAATTCTGTTTTGTATAGTAGCAACAGGGGTTGCATACCTCTCAATACGGCTCAAAATTCTGACCAGTTGGCAGCAGAAGCTGTTGTTTCTGAGGCTTGCAATGATGTTCCGGTCTTGAAGTCTTTGTCATCCCCTATCCCTCCAGATATTGGAAAGAGTAGCCGCAGTCTACATGAGCCCTTTTCTCCCTTGTTCCATAATCACCAACCATGGTTCGGCAACAAATATCATTCCACAACTTTGCAAGAAAACCCAAATCATGAGATAACACTACAGGAATTCAACGAAACATTTACTCAAGATATTTCATGGGCAAATGAGGGCTATCTCAAAGAGTGTGATCCACTAATCTACGGATATGATACTGGATGTTATGGTGGTACTCAAAATAATAATTATGGTTATCCAAAACAAAAAAGTAGTGTTTTTTCTCGATTATCTTTTATGCAGGATATCAAGAAACCAGATGGACACAATGATTTCCATACTTCTGTCGATAAAGTGATGGAAAGGGTTCGGCAGAGTCACAACAAGTGGATGACAAAAAGAAAGCCCAAGCCCAAGGCCAAGCGCAACAAAGCTGAAAGTTTGAAGGATAAAACTCAAATAAGTAGTTTGAGGATGAAGGAGGGTGATTTCTTTGAAAATACCTTGAATGATCAAATTAAGGATTTAACTACTGCAACTTCAGGCTATCCTAACAAAACAGCAGAAAAAACATGTTTTGAAGTTTGTAGTGTTATGTTATGTTGACAAGGGTAGATGTGGTGGCAGGGCTATTAAGACTGAAGATTGTAGATCCTAAGTTACTATTGTAGTTATAGATGATTTGAGGCGATTGAAACCTCATTTCTAAGATGTTTACAAGGGGCAAATCAATTTGCTGGTCTTTTTTGCATATCAAGGTTTGAGTTTGCAAGCCATAGAGATGATCTTCTATGTTGTCCGACATAGAAGAGTTGGGAATTTATTTTTCCATGCGTTTCTAGCTTTTCCTTTGAATTTCCGGTGTTCACAAAAAAAAAAAAATAATGGCTTCAGTATTATCATTCACACGTAATATTCTCTATGATGGCAGTTTGTAAGTTCTGAAACATCTATAGGATGTTCTGAGACTTATTGCAGACCTTATTTTGGGAAGCCCGCATTTAGAAAAGTCCAAAGATATGCCTAAAACGCTTTCTCTTTTTTTCTGTCAGATCTTGAAATATCAAGATTTGATTTTAGAACAAGTTCAAATGTTAAAACGATTCGCTTTTTGCCTTGAACCATCAACTTCAAATGAAGGCAGTTACTTTTATAAATTTTTGAGCAGTAATTTTGCTATACCAGTTTAAAACTGCATAGGAAGCAAGAATCCATGGATCGTCAAGAAACCTTCATTACTTTTCTTTGTCTCTGCAACTGGCCCTCCCAAACGAGGTTTTGGTGGAAAGAAAGGGCATATGAAAGGAAATCTGAAAGTGAAGCCTAAGAACAGAAGAAACAGAGATAACAAAGAAGAAAAAGAACTGTTATTTAAAAAATATATCGTCTGACAGCTGGTAATTTAAATAATTTCCATTCAATATGGATATATATTAATTATACCAGCTGGTTCTTTAAGTAATTTTAACAATTTTTTAAAATATAAATTTCCTAATAAATTATTATTTGGTGGGTTAAAACTATTTTAGAGCTTTTCTAAGGTAAGTACAAAAATTATTATTGCCATGGATTTTTTTTATTGCTTTCTGCAATTGAATAATTTTATCAAAATCTTTTTAAAATTTTAATTACGTAATAAATTGTTATTTGGTAGTTTAAAATTATTTTAGGATTTCATATAATAATTTCAAATTATAGTATTTTATTTTTAATAGGGAGCGTCCATTACTATAAATAATTTGAACTTGATTTCATTTAAATTGGTTCTGTTAAACTGTTAGAAGATATATTTTTTAATTAACAGTTATTTTATTTTATTTTTTTATCTATCTGTTTCCTCTTGTTACGCTTGAGTTTTAGATTTCCTTTTCTTTTTCTTCTTCATCGTAACTGAAAATGAATATATTTTAATAAAATAAGTCCAAAATATATTATTTTATCAAAAAGTTTAAATTATTTTAAAATATAAATAACATTTTATACCTTCAAACATTTTGAATATAAGTTGACGTAGAATTATTTACACTTATTTAATAAAATCCTTATATAGTAAAACTATATTAAAAGCTCTGATTGCAGAAAGAAAAAAAAGCCCGAAAAGCCGATAACTCCAAAATTTCTACTTAACCTACGTAAAACTCTACAGTAATTCGTGAGGCAAAAAAAATTTACATGATAATATGGATGCTGAAAAGATGAGAAAAAAAATCTATCTGAAACCATGGCAGTGGGATCACGATATAAGTCACTGCCATGCTTTTGTAATTTTATAACAGGATCTAAAGGACAAGAAACTGGTTTGGTATTAGATAATCCGGTATCTTCAATAATTTGCAGGGCATATTTACGTTGAAAAAGAGTTATGCCATGAGCAGAACGAGTGAGTTCCATTCCAAGGAAGAGAATTGCCAGTGATGAGAAGATCATCAACATAAATCAAAACAGCAGTGAAGTCAGATGCAGATTTCTTCACAAATAAAGAGTAATCAGCCCTGGACTGGATAAAACCATGAGATGAAAAAACAGAACTGAGCTTGTGATTCCACTGTCTACTGGCTTGCTGTAATCCATAAATGGATTTTTGGAGTTGACAAACTAAACCCCGATTTTCAGCGGTTTGCATTCCAAAGGGAATATTCATATACACTTCCTCTTCTAAGTCACCATGAAGGAAAGCTGTATTTACATCAAGTTGATATAGAAACCAATTATGAGCTGCAGCAAGAGTTAAGAGAAGCCTGATGGTTGTCATTTTTGCAACAGGACTAAAAGTTTCCATGTAATCACGACCTTCTGTTTGGTTATAGCCTTTAGCTACTAACCGAGCCTTATGACGCTCAATAGATCCATCAACATTGTATTTTACCTTAAAAATCCATTTGTTGCCTATTGCTTTCTTGCCAGAAAGAAGAGGAGTAAGGATCCAAGTATTATTATCAGTTAGAGCCTTCAACTCATCTGTTATAGCTTTACGCCAACATTCATGTCTCACAGCATCCTTGTAGGTAGTGGGCTCAGGTGTAAAAGAAGAAGAGGAAGAAACCATAGGTGGAACAGAATTGGAAGTAAAAAGTAGAGATGATCCAAAAGATGAAGGAGTTGTGTGAGTTGCAATAGTTGCATTGCATTGATAATCCTGCAAATAAGAAGGTTTTCTACGAACCCGAACCGGTCTGCTATTTAAAGGAATGGGAAGAGAAACATGGGATTCTGAAACAGAAATATTTTTAGATAAAGGAGGGTGAACAGAAATAGAAGGAGGAGATTGAGAGGTTGGACTAGGTTCTACAGGAGTAAGTATAGAATACGGGGTATCAAAAAAATCCCAATTAGGAAGAGGAGAAGATGGAGATGAACTGGATGAGATAGGAGGAGACTGTGGCATGGAAAAGGGAAAAATGTGTTCATGAAACTCTAACATGTTTGGATAAAAAAATTTCCCGATTATGCAAGTCATATAATAGATATCCTTTGGTCCCACGTTGATAGCCTACAAAAATACATTTTCGTGTCCGTTTATCAAATTTTGATCTGTGAGCACTGAGGGTGGTAGCAAAACACAGAGAGTCAAACACCCTTAATTCAGAATAATTAGGAACCTGGTTATTCAAAGCTTCAAAAGGTGTTAAATTTTTCAAAGTAGTAGTAGGAAGTCTATTCAAAATGAAGACATCATGAGTGATGGCATAATTCCAAAAACAGATGGGTAGATGAGATTGAAATAAAAGAGACCTGGCAATGTTTAAAATACTTTGATGCTTTCGTTCAAGCATTTTGTTGAGGGGTTTCCACACAAGATGTTTGATGATGAATACCATTTTTATTGAAAAAATCAGTAATGTTAAACTCAGGACCATTATCACTGCGAATTGTTTTGACAGTTTTATGAAATTGGGTTTGAATGAGTTTAATAAAAGTGATTAAAGTTGGTCGTGTTTCAGCTTTGGTTTTCATACAAAAAAACCGTGTATACCGAGAAAAATCATCAACTATGGTGAGAAAATATTTATGACCCAAAATTGAAGGCATACCAAAGGGGCCCCAGATATCTACATGTATGAGATCATAAGCAGAATAAGAAGTATTGGTACTGGAAGGAAAGGATAGTTTCTTCATTTTTGCATAGTGACAAACATCACAAGAAGTATGAATGTTAAGGCATTCTACAGTGGGATCCAGTTTCTTGATTACATGAACTTTGTCAAAAGAAGGATGGCCTAATTGGGAATGCCATAATTCAGAAATAGAAAAATGTGTATAGGAATGACAGACTGTGGAAGATGTGGTGGAAGGCAGAGGTGTAGATGAAAGAGCAGACCGGTCTGGTGCAGAGATCTTTATTGCATACAAACCGTGAAGCTCATCAGCAACTCCAATCATCTTCAATGAAATCAAATCCTGAATTTCACACTTATGAGCAGAAAAAGTTAGTTTACAAGATAAGGTTGCAGTGAGTTTAGAAATGGAAATGAGATTGCAAGAAAATTGGGGTAAAAATAGAACATTAGTAAGGTAGAAATCTGGTGAAAAAATAACAGTACCAGAAAAATGAGCTTGAATGGTTTGGCGATTTGGAAGATGAACAAGAATAGGTTTAATCCTTTTATAAGTGTGAAAAAGTTTAAGATTAAAACACACATGGTCTGTTGCACCACTGTCTAACAGCCAGTGACATTGGGGAAAAGTAAGTGAAAATTTACCTGCAGAGGGAGGGGGTGTGGTGAGCTGATTAAGCTGATGGGTAGAATGCTGTGAATCAGGTTGTTCTAATAAAGCTAAGAGACGGAGTTGTTGCTCTTTAGTGAAGATAGCCTTGTCTTCTACTGTCTCATCCTTTCTGTCAGAAGCACTAGGTGAAGAAATTTCTTCCACCCCTGAACCAGAAGAAACATTATGGATAGTGGAATTGGGGAAAGTTTTCTTGAAATTCCAATGAGGAGGGTAACCATGGAGCTCAAAACATTCATCCTTAGTATGTCCATGTTTTTGACAATGAGTGCATAATTTATTAGGAAAATTGGGACTACCAGCTCCACGCCCAGCATAAGAATTACGCCCAACATAAGAATTATGAACCCCTCTACCACGATTCCCACGACCTCGTGAATGAAATGAACCTCGTCCAGAATTTGGGGAAGTGACACTATTGAATAGAGTGATGGCCTCTTGAATAGGAAAGGCGAATTGGCGTTATTGTTCGGTGAGAAGAGAAAAAGTTGACTCAATGTTAGGCAGAGGCTTCATTAACATGACCTGGGAACGAACATTGGAATATTGGTCATTCAGACCACGGAGAAACCGAATCACATACTCTTTGCGGCGATAGTCACGAACGATCTCTAAACCACAATTGCAAATAGGATTGCATGAACAATCTGGTATAGGTAAGTAACTGTCGAGTTCCTCGCAAACCGATTTGAGTTTGGTAAAATAAGCTGTAACGGAGAGGTCCCCTTGTTTAATGGAATACAGTTCTTCTTGTAGCAAAGTGTTGCGGAATATATCCCCTTGATGATAACGATGCTTAAGATCCTTCCAAAGAAGAAAACAGTTGTCGAACCAAAGAACACTGTTGTATATTTCAGGTGACAGAGAGTGATTTATCCAAGAAAGCACGAACCCAAGCTGCATAGGAAGAATCAGTGGATTCGGGCTTCATAATCGTGCCATCCACAAACTTCAATTTGTTCTTAGACTTCAAGGCCAGTTTCATTGCCCGTTCCCAAGCATGAAAATTAGAAGGTGTGAGAACGAAAGATATAGGGTTAATACCAGATTGTTCACTGGGGTGAATATAATAAGGGTTTTCCAAGGGATCACGAGGCAAAAACGACTGGATTTGGTGAGCATTAGCTATTAATGTCTGTAACTGTTGTAGATTCAGAGTGAATCGTTGATTCATCGTATCTGTAGTATGATCTTCCATGGGTACGAAGAAGAAGGTACGCAGAGATCAAATAATGGCAGCAGAAAAATAAACTGATACCATGATAATATGGATGCTGAGAAAAAGATGAGGAAAGAAATCTATCTGAAACATTTTATTACTCTTGATTTGATAGTATTCAACTCTGCCTCAAAAGCTACGTGTTTATATAAAGCAACGGTACCTAGGGCAAAGAAAAACACGTGCCTCTGTTTCTAACAGAATTTGTTACAAAGGCAAAACCATATAACAGAAAGGGAAACGTTAGTGGAGAAAAAGCATTTCTGTATTTCTGTATCATAATATTACACATCAATGATGAAGTATTTGAGCTTATTTTATTAAAACTGTAAAATAATTTTAAAAAAACATAAATTTAATTTTTATCACAGTGGACTATTTATTTAACACTTCAAATTTGTTTATAGTAGAAAAAAAAACATAGTTCAGGCTAGTTAAAATAGTCAAAATATTTTAAAAATTCATCACTTTAACCCTGAAGTAATGTAATATTCCGCAATCTGAAATTGACTTTTAAATAAAAAGCATAGAATATTTTGAAGAAAGTCTTGCATCAATATCATTATTAAGTACTATAAATTAACTTCAAGGAATCCAAATTTACAAACTACGAGAATTTATAATATTAGTTAAAATAAATTTTAACTACTTTGAAGAGTAGACTTTATTGAACTTTGTATACAATCGAATTGAAATGCAACATTAAAATTGCCATTACCACATTCATGTGAGAAAGAATTGTTGTAGTTCTTGAGTGTAAGTTTTAGCGTGACCAACTCTTTGTTGGGTGTAAGGAATAATAATGGAAAAAAGGGTAGAATGAGATAAATTTCATAACTCAGAAAATACTGTGAATGGAGGAAACCAGTTAGTTATAACAAATCGTCACCTGACACAAAATCTTTCAATCTTAGGTTTAAGGAGGAGCACAAGAGAGAAAATTACTAATAGGAGAACGAAGGATTATCTTTTGGAGAATGGCGTGATGAATTTCCTTTTCCTTTCTTTGGCACTTTTGTTATTTATTCCGGATTCTTTCTCTAATTACTCTCTGTCTAAATATTTTTCCCAGAGAATGTAATGAATGATGACATTGTTACTGTATTTACAAATCAACTTGTCTGATAATTTATTTTCTAAAAGTGTTGTGCATTAGTGTTGTTGCCTTGAAACAATTAGTGCTCTGTTGTTATTGATTTATATCCTTAATGATTTTATTAGAAAAACATGAGAATATTCTCTTTCTAAAATATGAAGATTTTGATGTGTTTAAAACGTTTAAAATCAAGGTCAAAAAATAATATCGTAGTTTCATTGGTTGTATAAAAACTAATACATTAGAAGAGTAAAATCAATTAAATTGGATAGGTTTTAAAGTCATAATAATATTAAAAAGCTACTCGCTACAGGAATAATAATAGTATAAAAAGGCTACTCACAACAATACACTCTTCAACAAACACACTCTTCAACAAAATGAATTGTTAGAGAGGATCATCATAAGCAGAGATGTGAAGTTTTCATAACATGATAAATAGAAAATAGAAAACAAAGAAAAAATAATAGAAAAAATTGTGCAAAATATGAAGATGACATTAATAGTGTTGACTCATTGGAGAATGTTGAAGAAGGAAATTTAACGCCAAACCCCATTGAACCAGAAATTGATGCAACAACTAGCAAGACACCAAATCAATCTTAAGGGAGGATTAAAAGACAAACCACGTAGTTAGAATATTATGTCATAAATGAAGAGCTGTATAATTTTTCCATTTCGAAGGAGGTTGCACATCCTGGAGGAAGGCTATGGATTCTGAAAGAAATGTTGTTGAAAGAAAGGAGGTGTTTTTCCTCCTATGCTATGTAAGAGTGTAGTGAATTTATAAGCCAAATGTAACGAAGATGGGGAGGTAAAAATATATAAAGTTGAGGCAAATAGATACTCTCCTATATAATATGAAAATCATTGTAATGAGGTGATTACTCATGTTTGTAAATAAGATATAATTAAATCTGTTGAGATAATATTATTAAAGTTAATTAATATTTTTAGAAAGATTAAGAAAGAAAGATGTATATAAACTAATTTTAACTTTTATTCTTAAGTCTAAGACTATTGAATATAGTGAAACAAAAACCATTTTAACCTTAAGTGCTCTTAAAAAAGAAATATATCTCAATTTGATATCAAAAGTACTTTTTTAATATTGAATTTAATAATAAAGTTCATATTCATCAAAATCTTAACATGATTAGAATTAAGATGAGAAAAGTACAAATCTAAAAAAAGTCTAATATGATCTAAAACAAGATCCTACACTGTGATGAATCATACTTTACCAATTAAGATTTTGAAAAATATTGTAATTAACATACTTTCTTTGTTAAGGCACTATTTGCCAAAAGATTTTTACTTGTAAGTCATATACTTTACCAACTAAGGTTTTGAAAAATGTTGTGATTAACATAGTTTCTTTATTAAGGCATCATTTCCCAAAAAAAAAAAAAGTTTTACTTGTAAGTCTCTAAGTAAAAATGATTAACATACTTCACAAGTGACAGTGTTACAGAAGTCTCTAATCATCTTTCTAATATCTGGATTCCAAAATAAACACAGAGGTGCGTGCAATGAGAGGCGATTCCCATTCAAAAATGGTGGAAACATCAGCAGAGCATGAACACTTGGTTCTAAAATCAGCAATATGTTCCAGACTCCTCCTCCTCGCCTTAATCATCCTCTTCCGCACTCTTCTCTCTCCCTACGACACTTCCGCACCCTTAAACCCTCCCTGTCTCTCCACCCCCAACGCTACCCTCTCCACGCCCCTCCAAAACGCCGTCGTATGGGACTCCGTCTACTTCCTCCGCATCGCCCAATGCGGCTACGAATACGAGCAATCCTTCGCTTTCCTCCCCCTCCTTCCCCTCTCCCTTTCCTTCCTCTCCCAAACACCCCTCTTCATTCTCTCCGCTTTCCTCATCAACAACCTCGCCTTCGTTCTCGCCGCTCTCTACTTCTACAGACTCTCCCTAACCCTATTGAAGGACCCCCAAACTGCGCTAAGGGCTACTCTCTTGTTCTGCTTCAACCCCGCCTCTGTCTTTTATTCCTCCATGTAAATCTTCTCTTTCTCCCTCCTCTTTATCCATTTCTTCCCTCTGTGTTTGATTTCTCCTGAGATCGCAGATACTCCGAGACCTTCTACGCTCTTCTGTGTTTCGGAGGCATGTATCACTTCGTCCGCGGCGGAAACAATTTGGCCGTTATTTTCTTCGCGCTCTCCGGCTGTGCAAGGTCTAACGGCGTCCTTAATGCTGGGTATATCTGTTTTCAGACCATGCATCGCTCTTTTCACGCCCTCTTTCACCAAAAGCGTCTTCCTGTTGGTTCCTTCCCACCCTTTTCTCATAAATCTGTATGCTTTAATTTTCTTCACTTATCGCTGTCGGATAATTGTACCATTAGTATAGGCCAAGCATTGGTGCCTTGAATTTTTCTTATGAAAATCCAATACAACTTGAGACATAGAAAACATGTGTTATGTATAGTTAGAAATGTGGAAGCATTGTCTCTTGATGAACTAAATGGATTTTGTTTTCCTCTTTATGGACGGTGTCTAGAAAGGAATGAGTTTTGTTATGGTTATTCCTGTTTGTAGGTAGTAGAAAGAAATTTGTTGTGATTTTGTTTTTAGTAATGTCAAGAGGTGTTTCTTAATTTAGGTTTGCAGAATTACAGTCATGTTGTATGAATTTGTATAGGTGTCTAGATGTGTATCTTAACAATACTGTATACTAGATATTTTTAGAATAACTGTAGCGTTGTATCTCATTCATGTGTCTGATCTTTGTGGCATAGCTTATAGGACAATAAAATAGGAAGCTAAAATGAATTTATGCACTTAATTTTATAGATGCTTTCTTAGCTGACTTCTTGATTGCGGAAATTGATTTTAACCATAGGAGAAATTCAATTCATTTTACCTTTTTTGTTTTCTTTTTCTGCAAGTGTTTACTGGAAAATTTATCCAAATAGGACCTTGATAAATAATTTGGGAGTCTGAGTGGAAAATGAGATTTACATTCAGTGCCTTGGTATTGATTAACGATGAAACTGTGTCTGGGAATTTCACGCAACCATTTAAGCACTTACAAAATTAGGAATGTGGTTGCTGATGTTTGATGGAGAAAGAGTGGTGAATTCAATGAACTTCGCTGCTAGCCTAAACAAAGATATTGCCTTTTCAATATATGGATAGTTGGATGGCTAATTTTACTATAAATGACGATAGATGCTTATGATATTCGGTGTGGAAGATAAGGGATGCAAAGTGGTAGGGGTGTGATATTGAATGCTACAAAACAAAAGAAAAAATTGAAGGATTTTTGTAGAAGTGGATATTTCATGTGATAGGTCATAAAGTAGGAAGTATGTAACCAGAACTAATAATTTTCTTTCCTTGCTTAATTTGTTTCTTTAACTATGTGCTTGATACAAGATCCCTCATTAGGAAAATGTATGTGCGAAGACGGAAGAATAAAGGTAAAGATAGTAACTAACTAACTAACTCACAGTGTTAAGTAGTTATAACTAACTTGGATACAAATAAAGTTGTAACTAACACAGAGCAGTTAGAGTAGTTATAATTAACCACTCTGTCACTGCTAGAACAAATAGGAGGTTGGTCTGAGAGGAGAGGGAAGGGCAGTTGTTTGTAGTGTTTACTGGGAGAGTTTCTAGGCACTCTTGAATTGCCCTGTGTAGCACATAATTTTCTATTGCCTGATATGGATGAAGGATCCCTTAATAAAATCCATTTTCTTTCTGTATTTTTGCTTTGAATCCCTAAATCTTTCCCCTCACTACCATTCTATCTGTGCTAAAGAAACATTTATAAACTGAGGTATAGATGTAGCTCAAGCAGTCAGGGTGTTCTAGGATTGATTTCCATATCAACTAAAAAGAAAAAGGTTTTCAATCATTGCTAGCTTGAATTCTAAACTGGAATACTTGATTGATTGTTTGTCATTTTGCCAGTTGGCTTTGCAGATTATTTTTGTTGGAGCTTTACGCACTGCATGTATCTTTGCTCCATTTTTAGCTTTCCAGGCTTATGGCTATTACCATATGTGTGTTGGTCGTTCCCATGATGAAATAAGGCCCTGGTGCAAGGCAAGGATACCGTTACTTTACAGTTACATTCAAAGTAAATATTGGTATGTTCACTATTAAGTTCCAAAAGTTTTGTTGATTTATTTTGCTAATCATATGCTATTGGCTGAATAATTATACTATATTCTATGGCTATATGCAACCTATTATGGTTGAATATTGGTATGCTCACTATTAAGTTCCAAAACTTTCGTTGATTTATTTTGCTAATCATATGCTATTGGCTGAATAATTATACTCTATTCTATGGCTCTATGCAACCTATTATGATGTATTGTCTTTGTAGTGTATAATGTTGTAACTTAAATGTTTAAATAGTCAGTTTTCCAGTTGAAGATTTTTAAGTTCTGATTGTCCAGGGGTGTAGGTTTCTTGAGATATTTTCAGCTGAAACAGTTGCCTAACTTTCTTCTTGCATCCCCAATACTGTCTCTGGCACTATGCTCAATTGTCCATTATGCCAAGTCAAGGCCTCGGAACTTTTTCTCCTTGGGTTTTTTAGCTCCAATGGAAGAAAAGAGTTGTGGAGTTGTGTTTTTGTCAGGTGACCTCTCAAGGTCCAAAGAAGCTGGAAGTGTGGGGAAGTCCTCCTCTGTTAGGGTAGAAGGTATGATTCTCAAATATGCAATTGTGTTTTGTAATTACTTTGCACACTTGGAAGTACATTGCTCTGTGAGGAATGGTGATAGGTAACTCACTGACGTGGGTATAACAATTTAATCATCTGCTTTGACGGTTTTTATGTGGTTGTGTATTCTTTTCATTCTCTCACACGCGGTTTTGCCATTTTGTTATTTATCTGGTATTCTGGTCATTCCTTTATGCTGTATATGTACAGAGCTACAAGCTATACTTAATTGCTTCATCCATTGTTCTGTACAGCATATCAGCATGCATACGTAATCTTGTGACTTTGAATATTTAATCAGGCTTTATATCTTACCTTTGTAACCGTAAGACTACTCACTCCTGCAACAGAACACTTAAATCTGAGGAGAAGAAAGAATGTGATCAAGGGAGATGTTGCTACGGTTCCCATAGAATCTGAGTCCGCAGAAGCATGGCCAGGATACTTGTCTGCATCTGTGCTCCCATTCGTCTTACACTTGGGATTCATGGCATGTACTGCTTTCTTTGTCATGCATGTACAGGTTAGTGTCAACTGTCATGCTTATTTATTCTGCTTTTATCTTACATCTTAAGAGAACTAACCAGTGTAAACTTGAACTTTTGCTAATCATCATATTTTAAGACCTGGTCCTCTTAATGTTCTGAACTTGTTAATGAGGGTGGACTTGGTGAAAAATGGGGTAATGAAAATCGACATGAACTTGTTGCAACATACTTCTCTAGAATCGACAACTTGATTTTTTATTTTTTTATTTTTCTCTTAAAAGTTCTTATGGAGAAGTTTTTTAAATTGTATTTGACTACAAGAAAAGTATTATAGGCATTCTTCATAACTTTTGGTAGTTGACATTTAACAGGTGGCTACTCGTTTCTTGTCTGCCAGCCCTCCTCTTTATTGGTTTGCTGCCTATATAATGGCACATCCTACAAAATACTATAGATGGGGATACGTAATATGGGCGTACTCTATAGCATATATATTTCTTGGTAGTTTGTTGTTTTCAAACTTCTATCCTTTTACTTGATGAGAAGAATGGAACATGGTTCTCCTTGAAGCTTTTGGTCTTTTATTCCATGCAATGCAGCTGCACCATGAATCATTATTTTAGATTTCTGTTGGTTGCTTTGATTGAACTAATACACCTTTTTTTTTTCTCTTTTTATAATTTTCACTTCTGTACTTGAAGTTCAACATCCCCTAAGTTCCAACGAGTGTTATATGATATTTATGCCATAAAGTGATTTATCTTAGAAACACTACTGAATTGATTTTATTCTGTAATATCTGGAAACTACCCGAAGTAAAACAAATCAATTGGTATATACGGTGAACATCTTGGAGTTGATTAGTTTCGCTGTGTGAGTACTCGAATTGTTTGTTTATTTTAATCCCATTTTAATGCTAATTCTGGACAATTCTATGTACAAATTGTATTTCAAAGGCAGAATTAATTTTTTGGTTTCATAAATTTACGAAATTTGCATATGATTCTCAATAAAATAAAATTTCTTACCGGTTTGATTTTTTTATAAAATCTTGATTATTACTTGTATCCATTAAACTATGAACTATTTGTTAAGCGACATGTTAACACTTGTTTACATTTTTTTAGTTCCGTAAAGTAATTAAGTCAGTGGCCGAATAAAATTAATTTTTAAAATCTATCTTTTTGAAGAAAATAATTAATGTAATGTAAATAATGTTATTTCTTTTAGTTTAGGATTTGTATCTTTTATTTCTTTAATTATTTTGGATTCAAATTGTGAAGTTAATCAAGGATGAAGATAGATAATTATAAAAAATATTTCTAATCTTCTTGGAGTTTTATCTCTAAAGAAGGAATGTTAAAAGAAAAATAAAGACCCAACTCTAACTAAAGGGAAACATTATTTGCATTACATTGATTATTTAAAGAAAAATACGTGGATTTTGTTATAAAAGACGGTTGAAACAATAAAATAAAATTTCGTAGTTGTGATAAAAATTACTTTCTTTAAGAACTTATCTGTGATAAATGTACAAGTCTCTTAGGATATAACAGGAACTTCTCAGTTAAAATTTGAGGATCTCAGACATAGCACGCTCGTTCTTTAATGAGCAAAAATACCTAAGATATTTAGAGTTAAAAACTGAGGATCTCAGAACTAGCACGCTCGCTCTTTAATGAGCAAAAATACCTAAGATATTTAGAGAAAAAATAGAGAAAGAGGGAATATGTGAAAAAGAGAAGATGAGGAGCTCTTGGTATGATTTTCGGAGTAGAGAGATCCTCTATTTATAGAATGGGGGCGAGAGGAAAGGAGAAGTGAAGAAAACGACCTCCACCACTCACGCGAAGCAGCTGCCCTCAACGTCTATATTGCAGGCTCAACGTTTGAAAATGATCGTTTAGATCAGAGGAGAAACAACTTGTTGCTTGCTTCCAACATTCAAAAAACAACCAACGTTTAAAGCTTGATATGCAAAAGAAATAGATTTGAAGGAAGATAACAACCCACGTTGGCTTCAATGTTCGAAAAGCAGTTGATTTTCGTCCGTCTCCATCGCAACCAATGCCACGTTCCATAGCTTCTAGAATGAGCCGAAAAGATTGCGCGATTTGGTGGTTAGAGTTCGTTTTCCCTTTTCTAAATATTAAATACACTTTTGTATATCTTGAATAATCATCTATGAAAGTCACAAAATAATTTTTACCACCTCTAGTCATGGTTTGTTTTAAATCAACAAGATCGGTATGAATTAAACTTAACAACTCAGTTTGACGTTCTATAGAATGACATACTTTCTTTGTACTTTTTAACTTTGTTTATCATGCATGTTAATTAATTCTAGTCGTTGCAATTTAATAACATACAAGAATTTACGTGTCTTAGTCTAGCATGCCAAATAAAGAGTCAACAATATAAGCAGAAGACATAGATATAGATTCATTAATAATTTTAGAAACATTTAGTACAAAAAGACCTTGATCACAATATCCCTTTCCCACAAACACATTATTTTTTGTCATTACAATCTTATCATATTTGAATGACACTTTGACTCCTACCTTTCCCAATAGTGCTACATAGATCAAATTAACTCTGATTGATGGCACATGCAGCACGTCACTTAAAGCTAGTCTTCCCAGATGTGAGCTTATCTTTTCCTATGACAGAAATAGTTCTAGAATCACCAAGATAATCTTGTTCTTCTCCATCCCCTGCACTGGAGTAGAAGGAAAATGCATTTTTGTTTGCACAGATATGCCTGGTAGCCCTAGAGTCTACCACCCATTTGCTCACATTTGCTCACATTTGTCACAAGGTTCACTTGTGAAACGACCGCACAAATTCTATCTTCCCCTTCGACTATATTTGCCTTAGGAGGATTGTTGTTTTTGACCCTGTGTCTGCACTAAGGTGCATAGTGACCTGACCTTCCACAACAAAGCAGTTTCCCTTCTTCTTGAATGTAGGTTTGGGTCCACTAGGACCGGAAAAATTAAATTTATTCTTTTTCTTGTGATCAGGTTTTTCCTCATACCTTTTTGGAGCTGGCTTGTCTTCTATTATATTTGCTTTGACAGATAAGGCCTTAGCCCTTGCAGCAACACACTTCTTTCGGTTGGTGTCTTCAATGATGATGTGAGTGATGAGGTCTGGTAGTGATATCTGTTTATGTCTGTGCTTCAACTGTTGTTTGTAGTATGTCTAAGACTGCGGAAGTTTCTCAATTAGAAGTTCCGAAACAAATTCATCAGGTAGAACAATATTCTCTACTTTAATGTCTTCAAGTAGCTTGTGATATTCATTGATTTGAATCTTGATATCCTTGTCCTCTATCATCTCCCAGCGATAGTAATTTTCGATAACGAATCTTTGTCGGACAACATCTTCGACAGTGTATTTGAGGATAAGAGAATCACAAATTTCCTTTGCTCCTTGTAGGAGCAATACACATCGAAAAGATTGTTAGATAATGCATTGAGCATGGTGTGACGACATACCTTATTTGCATGAATCCAATATTCAATTTGTTTTGCGGGACAACTGGAGTTGGGTTTGGACATCGTAAGTGCAGAGGCAACTCTGTACAGGTCTAACAGGGTAGACACGCGTTCCTGCCAACATCGAAAGTTTTGACCTGAGAAAACTTCAATCTTCGAAACATCCGATAATGGCTTCGCAAATATGGTTGACGTTCCGGAAGCACTGTTTGACATCTCTGATGTAGTGTTGTTGTTGTTTTCCACACCGTCAGCCATAAGTCCTTAAGATTGTTATAAAAAAACGACTGAAAACAATAAAATAAAATTTTGAAGGCGTGATAAAAATCACTGTCCTTAAGGACTTATCCAAGAAAAATGCCCAAGTCTCCAAGGATATAATAGGAACTTCTCAGTTAAAAACTGAGGATTTCAAAACTAGCAAGCTCTCTCTTTAATGAGTAAAAATACCCAAGATATTTCGAGAAGAAATAGAGAAAGAGAGAATATGTGAAAAAGAGAAGAAGAGAAGATGAAGAGCTCTTGGTGTGATTTTCAGAGTAGGGAGATCCTCTATTTATAGAGGATGAGGGGCGAGAGGAAAGGAGAAGTGAAGAAAACGACCTCCACCATTCACGTGAAGCAGCTGCCCTCAACGTCTATATTGCAGGCTCAATGTTTGAAAATGGTCATTTAGATCGGAGGATAAACAACTTGCTACTTGCTTCCAACGTTCGAAAATAGCCCACGTTCGATATGTAGAAGAAACGGATTTGAAGGAAGATAACAACCCACATTGGCTTCAAGTTCGAAAAACAACTGATTTTCGTCTGGGTGTGATTTGGTGGTTAGGGTTTGTTTCTCCTTTCTAAATATTTTGCAATACGCTTCTGTTTTCACAATTGATTTCACTAACTTCCTCTTCGGGTTGAATATGGACAACTAAAAAAAAGAGAAATAACTGCTTTTATATATATATATATATATATATATATATATATATATTTAATATGGTATAATTTGTATGAGAATTGTTTAAAATGAATAATTTTTTTATTATCAAAATGGATAAATTTGTGTATAATTTCATCAGAAGAAATTGTGTTAGTTGTCGTACATAAGTTTTTATATCATATGCACACGAATTCTTTGTGCTTATATGTTTATGTTTATGAAAAATAAAACTTGAAATCATTAATTATAGTTAATTAAAAATATTTTTTTATAATTAAAACTTTCATTTTTTTAATGTAATTTAAATTAAATAAATAAAATAAATTATGATTTTAAAATAAAACTTATATGTTAGCACATTTTTCAATATATGTTAGTACATTTTTATTGTATTATTTAAATATATGTTTAATGTATTATTTTAAAATCATAATCTAATGTTTATTTTTTTATTTAATTGAAAACTGAATTCAAAATGAAAGTTTAAGTTATAAATAATTATTTTTAATTAATTATAATCAATTATTTTAAGTTTTTCTTTTTTAGAAACGAAAAATACAAGTATAAATAAATTGTGTCATATGCATATATGAAGGTATTAATTGAAATTATGTCAGTTGGATACCATTTCAACCTTAAAACATGAATAGTCACTAACTTGCACTATTTCTTTTCTACTTAAATGAAATCTTATCTAAGTTGATATGATTTTTTTCATAATGAAATCATGTCATATTAACACCTTTACTCTTAAAAAGATTACTTATTTTAGACAATAGTGATATAAATTACACCATTATTAAAAAAAAACTCAAAAAATAAATAGTTTTCCCACATTAAGTTTTTCCCTTCAAACAAAATAATTTAAGAAAAAAAAAATACAGGCATTAGTTGTAACGTTTTGAACTTTTATTTACCGAATTAGGTAAAAAATAACTTGATCTCTTTTACACTCAAATTCAGCATATCCTTAGTGGAAAAAAAATGGTTAGCCTTTTTTTATTTTCTCTCAACAAAATTATATAGAAAATCAATTTGAAACTTTTTTTTTTACAATTTATCCAACCCTTTCAATTTCAATCCACTTAGCCTTTAAAAACCCACTTAACAAATTTTACAGCTCAAAATTTTGGTCTTCAAAATTTTGGTCTTTATGCTTTGGTACTTTAGAATGTGCTAAGCAAAAATATCATATTCTCTTAACAAATTCATTGTACCTCATTTTAGAATGTGCTAGGCAAAAATATCATATTTTCTTAACAAATTCATTATACTTAATTGAATATAGTTTGTTAAAACAACTTAATTTTAGAATTTGTTCTTAATAATGAATCCACTTAGTGAAATTAAGGTGGTGACAAAGATAATTCATATAAGCTATTAAAATATTGCTTAAAAGGAGAAGTTATAATTTGATACTATATAAAATACATTTAATGCATCTATTAATTTTTATGTGAGCAGATAAATGTTTGAAGATGGAGATTTAAAGTAAAGTTTTTCGGTGAACATAAAAGTGGATTTGCAATTACTCTTTACTCAACTTCTTATTTAAATAGATATTCTAAGTTGAAGAAAAATTACAAAGTGATCAAGAGTTGTTACAAGACTACCATTTCTATTGCTTAAAGTTTTGTATGCATTAATATTCACAAAAACAATTTTGGTGTTTATTTTAACAAATTAATAGAGTGTTCAAACATTGTATTTGTAAAAAGATGTATTTATCTATTTAGTAAGGAAAACTTTGGGATCTTTTATATCACTCCCTTCTTTTGTAAAACCCTTGATCAAGAGTGTATGCTTTTATAAACAATACTCAAGTATAATTAAGAGTAGTTGCGTTCCAAACAATAATGTGGGTTGTCTAGCCAAGAGTGCTAGTTGTTCTAAGCAATACTCAGAGTTTTAGCTTGTATTAGTTACATATTCAAATAATACTTGGATTAATATTATCATGTTTAGTGAAACTTGATCAAATTGAATAAGAATTATAAGTAGTTTGTCATTACAAACAAACTGTCAGGTATCCAAGTCTGAGTCTAAGTCTCACAAGTATCCAAGTGTGAGTCTAAGTCTCACATTGAGACCCACAAACCTAATGTCTTAAGGTTTTGGATTGAAGGTGGTGTCATTCTCTTACGTGTAAGACTCTTATTTCATTCTTATTTGTAATCTCAATGTTTCTCCCCTCGATTTTCTTAGCAAGGTAAACAAATATAACAACTTACAACATAAACTTTACATTCCTTAAGTTTGTTTAAGTTATATATTATATAAACTACACTAACAAAAGAAGAAAAACCTTTTCAAATGTGAAGTTTTTATAAACAATTTTGATAAATTGTTTGTTATATTAAAAAATTGTGTTTGTTATCACTTCATCAAATATAATTTTATGAAATATGAAAAAACAATTTAATACATAATTTAATCTTGTTTTCTTAACTATTTCACTTAATTTTCATAATAATTGACACAACATGACTTACACATGATCTTGAAGTTTTGATACAACTTCTTAAATTATCTTAGTGAAATTTTTGTATATTTTCTTGTGTAAATTAATATATGTAAAATTATATACTTAAGTATGATGAAATAGTTGTATACAATACATATACAACAATTTATATTTTAGTTTTACAGCAAACACTACTAAACTTCAATTAAATATTTATTTATTGTAAATTTTATTATTTTTATATGTTATTTCTATATCTTCTAAATATTACATTAATTCTATTTAGTCTATCATTGACATGATTATTAAGGAACACTTAGGATGTTAATAAAAAACAAAAATTTTGTGAAAAAAAAAACACCTTATTTAGTTGTTGACTCATTTAATGAAAACTAGCAAATAATAAAATAAAAGATTTTTTTTTATCAATAATTTAAATAAGACAAAAGAATATATTGAAGACACACAAATTGGGTTAAATTTTCCAGCCACAAAAAAATTATTTAAAAATATAATCCAAATATATTTCTTTGTAAAGCAAAACTGAAGAACAAAAGATAGATAGATTAGATGAAACTTAGAAGGTTTCTCAATTAAATTTTTGATGCAATCAACCAAGTGTTAATGTTCAGATATCTTTGAAGTCAAAAAATAAAATATAATTTTCAATATCTACTTTTGAATGTTACTAATTTATTTATTTTTACTTAAAAATGAGTTAATATAATTAATATTTTCATAATAACATTGTTCTTATAATAATATATGGTGTAAATAATAAATCACATTTCATCATTTGAATTTAACTTGTTAAAGAAAAGTGACATTGAAACGTTAAGATCAAATAACTGACTATAATAACCAATTTATTATCAATTTAATAAAAATGGACGAATATTTTGGAAAAGTAAGATAAAATAAAAAAATTAAAATAGTTCGACAAAATTTAAATTTTCATTACAAGAGTGAAAAAAAAAAAAAAAAAAAAAAAGTTGGGAAAAAAAAAAAAAAAAAAAAATTAAAAAAAATTTAAATTTTTTTAAAAAAAAAAAAAAAAAAAAAAAAAAAAACAACGTTGAACTGATAAAATATGAAGTGTTTGCTTTTGCTTGGCACCTGAAGGTGAAGAACCCAGATTCGTATACTGAATCAAGTAAACGTGATTTCTCGTCTGCAAAGACGAGACGCAGAGAAGATATTTTTATTTGAATTGAGTCAAAGAATAATGTGCTTTATCCTCTGAATTGACTCAAATGCTACGATCTCGCCGGCGCTCCCCTTACGGCGCCTACCTGTGCGCCGTCATCTCCGCCGTCCTCCTCCTCCTCTCCGTCTCCCTCCTCTACTCCCGCCTATCCCGCTCCCAGCCTCACTCCAACTACCTCCCCCGCACCTCCCTCTCCCACTCCGCCGACATCTCCGCCGCCGATGACCCCATCGACGAGGTTGACTTCGTGGACGAAACCCTAGACCCTCCTATTCTCCGACTCAACCCTTCTCCCCATTACTACTTCGACCCCCTCACCGCCTCCATTCGCCGCTCCTTCCTCTCCCCTCCCTCCCTCCGCCAATCGCACACCGACAACGACTTTCCCCTCCGATCCGTCCCCGACCACGACCCCTCCAAGGCCGCCTTCGCCTCCGACGACGTCCCCGTCGATGACGCCGTCAGGAACATGGCCACGCGCGTCACCACAGTCGAGGACGCGCTGCTCCTCAAAAACTCTCCCCTCAGGGATGGCTGGGGCGAGTGGTTCGACAAGAAAAGCGTGTTCCTCAGGAAAGATAGAATGTTCAGATCCAACTTCGATGTGTTGAATCCCCTGAACAACCCCCTGCTTCAGGATCCCGACGCTGTCGGCGCCACCGGGCTCACCAGGGGCGACCGCATGGTCCAGAAGTGGTGGATCCACGAGTTCAAGAAAGTCCCCTTCCCTGGTACCAAGAAGGTTCCTCTTAACATCAATGTACTACCCACTCCAGTCACCAAAGTAGGCGCAGAACGCAGAACTTTGAATCATAACACCATCAGCAACAACAATAATAATGAACATGAGATTATTCAGGAAGTTGTGAATTCAGGAAGCAATAATGGTGGTGAATCAAGCATTCAGAATGATGCTGATGTCATTGGTGCTAGGGCTCAGTCTGTGAAGAATCATATATATGCGGATGGGGATACTTGGGGGTACTATCCTGGGTTGCCGTTGCGATTGCCGTTCAATGACTTCATGGATGCGTTTTTCAGGGTGGGGAAATGTGTGACCAGGGTCTTTATGGTGTGGAATTCGCCTCCTTGGATGTACACTGTTCGGCATCAGCGTGGCCTCGAGAGTTTGCTCTTTCATCACCCTGCTGCTTGTGTTGTTGTGTTCTCTGAGACGGTTGAGCTTGATTTCTTCAAAGATAGCTTTGTTAAGGATGGGTAACTGTTGCCTCTCTTGGTCTAGCTTTTGCTTCCTTGCCGTGCAAGTTACTGTGTTTTTGAATTTTAAGGACTTGCTTTTACCAGCTACAAAGTTGCTGTTGCTATGCCAAATCTCGACGAGTTGCTGAAGGATACGCCTGCTCACATTTTTGCTTCTGTGTGGTTTGAATGGAAGAAGACGGAGTTCTATTCCACTCATTACAGTGAGCTTATCCGCCTGGCTGCTCTGTACAAGTAGGTTTTCATGGTTGTCTTGGCTAGTTGGTGGTTTGCCATGTGCTTATATTTGTATAATAATTTGGTGAAGTGTTCGACATGCTGATAGTGTTTAGTGCAGTTTGCTGTGTGTGTACTGTGTCTATATATTTTGGAGTAGGCTGTGAGCTGTTCGGATGTTTTTTGATGGGAAATAGGTGTAAGGATCAATTATGGCAATGACTTTTTTTTTCTGTTTTATCAGGTATGGTGGGATCTATCTAGACTCAGATATCATTGTTTTGAAGCCAATTTCTCTTCTTAATAATTGTGTTGGTATGGAGGATCGTGGTGCTGGAAGTGCTTTGAATGGTGCCGTGATGGCTTTTCAAAAGCACAGGTATTGTTCCATGCTCCCTATATTTCCAGAGTATTTTCATTTTCTAAACATGATTTTCAAGGAAGCTACTGAAGTGATGGTCATCTCATGAATGTCCTAATTTTATTCTGTCATGGACTGGCTACGTTAATTCAAGAGTTGGATTTTTGTTTGTTCTCTTGCGTCTCAACGGGATAAGAGTTGGTTGTTGTTGGATACTCTTTCCATAATATTTTTATGTGTTTAAGTTGGATTTTAATTATTTTATATTCCTTATGAGAATTTCTTGAGAATGTGAGAATTATGTATGAGTATGAGAAATCATAACGTATGAACTTTTCTATCTTGTTCAATTTTGTTGTTGCCACCATAACTGTCATATGGAGAAGTACTACTTTATCTTTTGGCGATGCCTCTTTTATTTTGAGTGCCCTTTTTTTGGTGATTGCAACACTTGTGTTTCCTTCAGTGCGTAAATGAGAAGAACAGTGTAAAATACTCTCCCCTAAGGGTTTCCCTTCACAAAGTGTTTTCCCTTTTACAACTATGGCACTTGCTTGGTCGATTCACACGAAATACAATGTCCTATATACCCTTGTTTCCCCTTATTTATTTAACAAGGTTATCTTGTTACTGAGTTCTTAACTTTGCTCCTGGCTTTCAAAATCCTCACTTGGGCTTTCCACTGATTCCTATCAACCGAGGCTGCATGTGCGTGCTTGGCAGTCCACTTCCATTTAACCTCCTTTAACTAGCTCTCTAAAGTAGAATTCTGTTTATTAGCATAAATATGGGGTTGAATGGAAGATGCAAATCTTGTGTTTGGAATCTTAATTCAGGATATCTTGAAATTTTAGATACTACCACAAATTTCATTACAAATATGGATACATTTCAAATATCATGACTAAATTTTAGATTAATTTGTAGATATTCTGATTGAAATGTGTTTCTCTGTCCTTTTGTAATCATATTGAATGAGAGTGACAGATAGGTGCAAATGAAATTAATTTAGTGTTGGTCGTACTTTGAGATTGACCGTTTGTTATGCAGTTTGTTCATAAAGGAGTGCTTAGAAGAGTTCTATATGACGTACGATGATACCAGTCTGAGAGGGAATGGTGCTGATCTGTTGACGAGGGTTGCACGGAAATATTTGGCAGAGGAGAATAAATCTGTCAAGGACTTGAAGTTGAAAGTAGAACCCTCTTATATTTTCTTCCCTGTTAGCTCTCTGAACATATCAAGGTAAATTGACATCTGCCTCCATTGATTAGTGCTGAGTAATAAAATTACACGTGATTGCATTTTTTACTAGCTGGCTTTATTGCCAGAGTCTAATTTGGAGAGTAATACTGCCTGGGTTTTTTGGTTTGTTTTTTTGTGCTTGTGTACCTTATTTTAATTAATCTGTAAACAGATACTTTATTGCACCGACAACAGAGACTGATAAAGCTCAACAAGATGTGCTGCTTGAAAATATCCTGCACAATTCATTGACATTCCATTTCTGGAACAGCTTGACATTTTCTCTCATCCCTGAACCAGATAGCCTTGTGTCTAGGCTTTTTAATCATGCATGTATCCGATGTTTGGAATTGCTATGAATGTCAACTTCCACCAATTTTGTCTCGAGGTTCCATTCAGATTACAGTTCAGAAAACATCGGCAGGGTCTTGTCCATGCTGTTGTACAATTTTATTGTGTTAGTGAAACACTGGGTTGAAGTCCACCTCTAAAAGATAGCTAAGGTATACAGAAAAATTTGTAAAGCAAAACTAGCATTATATAATGATAATGTATTACTATCTGAGTTTATATTAGTCTGTGAGCGCATTTTATTTATCATTTCTACATGTGATATTGTTCTATTATTCAAGACATTGGAACTATCTTTAGCTCTCTAGTTAGAAACAAAGCAAAAATTACTTGTTTGAAGAGAAACTCTAGCATTAGGTGATTTCACGTGGGTTCTACATAAAAGGGAATAAGCAAATTTTTCAACCGAGATTGTACTGAAATTTGTTTAGTAACGAAATCGTCCAATTAGCATGATTTAACACTGTCCAGTCATTAACTCGGTTCGCGTAATGCTTAACGTTATTTATAAATTATTAGGTCTTTAAGTTTGAAATTTCATCATTGGTTCATTTGCGCTAAAACCATGATTATGCGTTCAGTAATTTTTCATGTCCTTCATATTTATCTATTCTCCTTCAAAATGTCAGCCTGTTCATTTCTGTAAAATTGAATGCACTGAAGATTCCATCTTTTTGAAAGGAAATAGAAAATATTTTTGCCTCATTAGGAACGAAAAAAAATATCTATCCTTGTACATCTGAAGACATTGATTCGTAACAGACTAACCGTTTTGGACCTCTGCAAGGAATGAGACCAGGTTACTGGAGTCACTGGAATACTGAAAGTTCTCCTGAAAAATTACCTGTTCATTCAGCTTTACATTTGGCATATAAAATGTTCTAAAACTAATGGACTTTTGTTCAGTTTAATCTGAAGTAATAACTACTTGACAGTTTCTGAGAGCTTTTTTGTTAGACAATTTTTGAAACAATAATTAACTCGTCAAAAATAGGTAGTTTTTTAATTTTTTTTTATGATAATGATGTTATCAGGTCGTCATAATTCATGATATCATTCATTTCATTAGTGACAACATTACGAATGATGATACCAATTAGAAAATTTTTAAAGTGGTACTTTTATTTATTTTTTCTTCCCTTATATCAGGAGTTGCAATGTTAGCTATCAGATGGAAACTGTACGGTACTGATGGATGCATGAAATAAGGTTTAAAGCAGATTTTAGAGTACCTACCTATGGCTTCAGGATGTACCCTCTTTCTCAGCCACCACTAAAACCTTTGCTTTGCTTGAGGTTGTCCCCGTGGTTCTTTCTCTTCTCAGCTAATACATTTCTTCAAAATCCTAGTTTCACTTGGATACTCCTTTCTATTCAGGTTGCAGTTCACTTTCTACGTGAAGCTTTTCACTATTTGCGATCAAAAGAGGTCTGACCCCGCACTTCTTAACAATGTCCAACCGTTGAGATGGACCCTTAAATTTAAAGATTACTCTGAGTCTTAAGTTATTCGCATCATAGTACAAGCTTAAATCCTTGAAATCTTGCAGTATGGAGGCATTAAAAGTGGGATAGTAGCATATAAATATATGATCTGAATTAAAACCTCTTGGCACCTGCATTACAGTTGTGCAATGACCAAGAAAGGGAACACTCGGGCCAGAGTAGGAGGCAGATTTTACAAAGTGATAACAATTGATATCTGGATCATACCCTTCATGACTGTTCTGTTGGAAACCACCAATCACAAGGCACAGAGCAAAGCCTGAGAACTTCGAGTCAACGAACCACTCTGGAGGAATTTCCATGTCCAGTGAAGAATTTGTTGATTGGTAGCTGAACCAGTCTGGGATTTCAGTTCCTGGCAAACAAATAGAAATAAGAGGACCAAGAGGTGTCCTTTCTTTCAAAGAAGTAAATGCTGCCTCAAAGGGTGCATCTGCAATGATATTGTTGCGAGACTTTTGGTCTAACTTTATGCAATTATAGAAGAATGTATATCTATCTTCTATTAAGATATTCTTTGTACTTTGAACAATCGTAAGTGATCTGCAGTCAGCTACACACAATGATTGCAGGCATTGCGGGAGCTCTGGTAGAACCTTGAGCTTCTTGCACTCAATTAAGGTGATCTTTCGCAAATGAACTAGATACTTGATGCTTATTGGCAAGCTTTCAATACCACATCCACTTACAAACAAATCTTCCAAAGTTTGCGGAAGCTCTGGTAAATACTGAAGCCTCGTGCACTTTGTTAAGGCTAGTTTCCTCAGATGTGAAAGATATTTAATGCTTTCAGGTATGCACTCGATATTGCTTTCACTTAGTGAAAATTCTTCCAAGAAGGGTGGAAGCTCTGGTAGAGAATGAAACCTTTTCCACTTAACCTGAGGAAACTTCTGTAGTTGAGAAAGACCTTTCATGCTCACAACATGTGGATCGACTTTACTTTCATTCAGTAATGGAGCTTTCAAAGATGGTGGAAGATCCTGTGGAGACAAAAGCTTCTTGTGGTTAATTAGGGCAAGTTTTCTCAAATGAGAAAGATCTTTGATACTTACAGGTAAACACACAATATTACTTTCATCTAAGGATAAGTCTTCTAAGGATGGTGGAAGGCTTGGTAAGGACCGCAGCTTCTTGCACTCAGTCAAGGTAAGTTTTTTTAGACCAGGAAGATCCTTGATGCTTGCAGGTAGATTCTCAACAGTGCTTCCTTTTAGTGATAAATCTGCTAGGGATGACAAAGTCCATTGTTCATCCATATTTGGCCTTTCAGATGAGGATTCGGGAGGTAAATCCTCAAGTTTTGGTCTTTCAGGAAAATTCACCAGTTTTTTACAGGAATGAAGAACCAAAGTATAAAGCTTGTTATTGCGCCAAAGAGATGTTGGCAATTCTTTTATTGATGTGCCTCTCAAATTCAAGTATTCCATGTTTTCCGAAGTCACAGAAAACTCTTCAAGAATTGAACAATCTCTCATATTGAGTCTTTGAAGATATTTTAAGTGAATCTTGCTTATAAGACTCTTGAGTTTGTTGCAGGATTCCAGATTCAAGTAAACAAGCTTGTTCAGATGCTGCCAAACAGATTCTGGGAAATCTGCTATTGCTGTTTCTCTCAAGTCTAGGCGTGTCATGTTCTCTGAAGTCAATGTAAACTCATCAAGACTAGAACAGCGTCTCAGAATGAACATTTCAAGAGAAGATAAGTGAATGTTTCTTGGAAGACTCTTAAGACTCTTGCAGGATTCCAAGTTAAACAGAAGAAGCTTCTTGACATATTGGATGGATAAGGGAACATGAAGCAGACTAGTGCAATTAGAAACATCTATAGTTTCAAGATTTGGTGCCTGAGATAAATCTGGGAGCTTAGTTAAATTTTTGCTGGCATGTAGGTTAATCTCTTTCAAGCTTGGAAGACTCTGCACCAACAAAGAGACAAAGAAAGGGCTTTAATAGCACAATCATGCAACTTGACCTGTTGTAAAGTGAAATAAATTACCTTGATTCCATCCCAAAGTTTCTCAACGTGGCTTTCCATCATGGAGAGCACAACAAGGTTGTCAGGACAAAAAGTTGATGGCAGAGACTTGAAAGGGTATCCATCCCATTGTAGGTACATCAATTTATTAGGCAAGGATTCTAGACCTGAAGGAAGGTGCAAATTGCATTTCCTACCCTTCCCCATATAGAATTTGAGAAATCTCATATTTACCATCCTTGAGAAACTCTCATAGCTCAGTAGCAGGACTCTTATTTGAGACACATCTAAGATTATGCCTTCAACTGCTTCAGTTCCCTGACAAACAAAAATTACAATGTTAGGTAATAAAATGTATCACACCTAACCAGATTTGCAGCATTTTTCAAAAAGGGAAGTGTGTTTATCTTTCTTACCCTGTTATTTTTCAATACATCATAGACTTCTTCAAGATCCCACAATCGGCTACGCCTTCCAGGATCTTTGATAGATTCCTGATGAACAATTTCCCAACCCATTTCTTGTATCAATTCATGCATACACACGTTACCGTCATCAGAAAATGTTATGAGACCTTTCTCTAGAAGCATTTTTATACCAATATGTGCATAGAAACCACAAATATCGAGTAGCCTTATGACATTTTCTTTATTTTCTCCTCGGAAAAAGCATGCAATGTCCAGGAACATGTTTTTTTGTTCATAATCTAATCCATCATAACTCCATCTCAAGACATTCTGAATTTCCGCATTAGGAACCTTCTTGAATTTTCTCAAAGCATTGTCCCATTGCTGCTCATTTCTGGAATGGAGAACTGAACCTAAAACTTTCAAAGCCAAAGGATTTCCATTTGCATGATCAACCGCCTGTTTAGATAGCATTTCAAAGCCCCTTTCAGGATAAGTTTTCCCGAAGGCATTTAAACTAAAAAGCCTAACAGCATGGTGAAGGGACAATCCCTTAACCTCATAGATTGCATCTACCCCTCTGCTAAGGACATGCTTGTCTCTTGTAGTGACAATGACTCTACTACCAGATCCCAAGCAATCATGTTGCGCAACAAGATATTCCAGTTTCTTTGGATCGTCCACATCATCCAGCACTATCAAAACCTTCTTTTGTCTAAGCCTCTTCATAACAAACGTAGATCTCACTTTGGAAGTGCTTGTGTGGGGATTCACATCTTCTAACAACTCAGAAAGAAGTTTATTGCGTAAATTATCAAGTCCTTGCTTTTCATGTTCTTCCATTACATTTGCCAAGAAGCAACTAGCTTCAAATTGAGATGATAACTTGGCAAATAAAGCGCCCGCAATGGTTGTCTTACCTAATCCCCCCATACCCCAAATTCCAATTACGCGAACTTCTTTTGACCTTATTCTTAATAATGATTCAATAGGACCAAGATTTTGATCAATTCCAACAAGTGTTCCTTTTACTTCAGTGGGATACATATGGTTTAGTTTTTGCATAACGTCTTTGACAATTTCCTCGATGAGTTCATACTCCGTCCTAATATGCATAGAAAGAATATATGTAAGGTGACATGTGCATCACAACATGAAACAAAATGTAATCACATATTTACTTACGTTAAAGTAAATAAACAAGTGCTTTACAGTATTTTCAGAAGTGAAAAGATGTAATTCATCTTCACATAATATTGATTTGACTATCCAACACTACCTTTTGAAAAATTTAAGGACTTAATCATTGTAACTGAAAAACTCTCTTCCACTATTTGTCCTACACTTCTTGATTTATCTAGTTAGCATAGAAAACTCTAAATATATAAACATAATCACTATCTTTCAAGAAAGAAAACAAGAGTATGTTACCTAAAATTCTTTAGTTCCCACCCTGCTATATCAGCCACTTCAGTGAGAGCAGCTTTCCATTTCTGCAACATGGCCAGGTTTTGTGTAACATCTCTTTCATGTTTCTGAAACGCCATGCCGTAAGTTCCTGTCTGCTTCCTTACATGGGAAGGGTCAATCTTATAGAAAACAGGTATCACAGTGTGTCCTCCACGTTTCCTGAGTTCAAGTATTTTGGCAAGTTCACGCAAGCACCACGTGGAGGAAGCATAGTACTTGGAGAGAACAACCAGTGATAGGTTAGAGCGTTTGATGGCTTCAAAAATAGAGGGAGAGATCTCATCCCCTTTGTGCAGCCTGTTATCTATGAAGGCTTGGATCTTGCTGTTCTGAAAGGCTGCATAGAGATGGCTTGTAAAGCTGTTGCGCGTGTCCTCACCTCTAAAACTGATGAAAACATCGTGTCTTTTAGAAGAGAAAGAGGAAGAAGAAGAAGAAGAAGGGTCAGCTGAAATTTTAACCATTCTGGGTGGACATGAACATGATGATGGTCTAACACCTAGCATAGTGGTGTTTGAACAAGGTAAGGTTGCACTAGTTCTGTGGTTGTATCTTCCAATATGCATGTCAATGTGGTAAACAAAAGTTACTTCTTCTCACTGTGATCTTTGCATGAGTTGTTTTCTTTTCAGCCACGTTCATGATTTTGATAAAGTTCATGGAAATGCTTCATTAGGTCAAGGTCAACTATAGCATTTCAATCTGGAAACAAAACTACACTTTCAGATTATAAACAAAATTGATTAATTAAGATTATGAACACGTCCCTGTCTTACTATGTAGAATTTTCTCGTAGAAAACGCGTGTTTAGGAGAAGGATGTTAGTGCCCCAAGCCAACTTGACTTTCACAAGTCTTCCAACAGGATACTGGATTAGGGTTAGTTTGCATGCTAAACAATGCATAACTGTTATTAAATTTATTTTCTGAAGAACACATGTTTGAATTTTATGTAAACATACGCGTATATGCTATGTGAATCAGGTTTGACAAATATTTATTAGGATTTACATACTACTTTCTTAGAAAACGAGATTAATAGTGTTCTTGTTCTTCAGTCTTACAAGACCGGTCTAATAAAAAAATATTTTATTTTATTCTTTTATACATAGGAAATGATGAAATAAATAAGAGTTTATCGTCATAATTTGTAAGGTAATTGTTATAAAATAGAAATATTGCAACTTAATCTCATCTCTAATTTTAAAATAAACATTTACCTTTTTTTACAATGTGTTTGGATAAACAAATTTATAACTGTTAGAATTACTGCCGTGAATTTGGATTATTTTCATTTTAAATTGGTTTACTTTAAATTATTTCACTTTTGAAATAGTTACTTTAAATTTATTGGATTTCATTTTTTTTATTTTTTTAAAATAGTTAATTATCATTAAATATAAACATTTACGTTGATAAGGACTTTCCATGATTCACATTAGTTAATGTTTTTTTAGTTGGTATTCTAATTATTTTAATTAGCATTGATCATATTTACTTATTCAAGGTTATAGGTTATTAGTCAAAATTGTTTATTAACTCGATGCAGATTAAAAAAATTATCTGACTGATATTGGCAAAAACAATAATAGTTAATATTAGTCAATTTTTTCTTATTTGACATTAGAAAAAAATTATGGACTAACATGTAAAATAGAAAATATATATATATCTAATATATAGTGATAAACAAATATAATATTATTGATGTCGATTAAGAAGAGCTTAACTAATATTGAATGAGAAATAACCTTGATTTGTATCAACAAAAGAATAATGTCAATGGAAAAATAATCACAATAAACATTAATTGAAAAAATCTTAATTATATATTGGTTGAAAAATAATTCTATTGTTGTCAATTAAAAAGATTCTAACTATTGATCTAGAAAACTCTAACCAACGTTAATTAAGAAATAACTTTGGAAAAAAAAAACAACCATGTGAAAATAATCTCAATTAATATTAAGGAAAAAAATGTGTTTGACACCATTGATGTTGACAAAGAAAACCTTAACAAATGTCAGAAAAAGAATTACACTAATCTATATAAAAAAGATCTAGGCAATGTTAACTAAAAGATAATCATGCTTAACTTTCACCTAAAACAAACTCATGTCAAAATAAGTGAAAAGAATCATGTTGAGTTAATAATTTCTTAGCCTTATTTGAGTCAATGATGGCTTCTTATCAAATCAATGATTTTTCAACTAAAATCAAACTAGAACGCATCGACCGATCCAATAAAAAAGTATAAAGAGAAAAGAGAGAGATAAAATAATATATGAAAAGTTTAGAGTTATTGTTAGAAAAAAAATTGAAACTATGTAATTTAAATAATCAAATTACTTTCACAAATTTTTTTAAGTTTTTTTTATTTATTTTAATTTAGTACCCAAACAAAATATTTTGTTATTAAAAAAAAATCTGAATTTCTCTATAAAAATAAATCACTATTTAAAAGTTCTCCATCTATGTTTTTAATAAATTTACATTCACATTATTATGGATTCAAGTTTTTAATTGTCCAAAAGGGTTACGACGATAAATATGAAAAACAAGAAATAAGAAAGTAAGGAAGGGTTAAATTATGTTTTAAAAATTTGCAATTTTTTGCTGATATTGTTTGTGCAAATGTCATTAGACGATATAAATGTGAATATGAAACAAATTTTAAGATTTTTGTATGATTAACTTTGATTTTTCTTTCCTTCTTTAGTTAGTGGAATAGTTGTATAAGATGAAATGTAGGAGATCAAAGAAAACAAAATACACTCAATATTTTCATACCGGTTCATTTGATCACATAAACTACATCTAGTTCTTGACCAACTAGTCAAGTTCCATTAAGTAGTATACTCCTACAAAGTACAAATGATTATTCTTTAATTAAGTCACTCCTGACTAACACTAAGGATTCTTGACACTAGTCACTCGTGGTTCAACATTGAGTATTCTTGACACAAGTCACTCTTAAGTCAACACTAAGTATCATTGACACTAGTTACTCCTAACACTAAATATTCTTGACACTAGTTACTCTTGGCTTAGCACGATTACAAAGTTTGAGTGATCAACAAACCAATGGTTTTCACTCACTAGAGATGATAGTATCTTTCGACTTATATAAGGTTTAAGCATTATATATTAGTTGGCGGAATTAGTGTTTTTACGAAACTTTAGGACACAAAAAAATTTAATAAAGTTTCAACACTTGCAAAATATGACACACTTTATTGTTCTTTTCTTCAAAACATATCTTCTTATAAGCTTTTTAAAAGTATTTGTTGCATTTCCTTTTATGGTTGTTGAGTAGCTTTGAACTCAATTCATTGTCTTCTTTCTTCTATTCTTATCGTTTGATAGGCTTTTACATTAACAAATATTAAATGCATGATATGGAGAATTAAATTCTCTTATCCTCTTCACACTTATCTTCCTCAATAAAATATCCTTTTACACCAAATGATGGTTAAAATTTCACATCGTACAAGATAAACAATTGAGTTAGAGTTGAAACTAGGTGTCTTAGAGAGGTTGGCAGTCATTGCAACTTTATCTCATATCTTAAGATTAAGATTTTTTTAAGCATTATTGCTTGGCACAGATCTTCCTGAGACAAATGTCGAAGACATTCTCTATTTATTCGGACTTAAACTTTGGAATATTCGTGTGTGTTAGCTTGAAGTCCCAGTGTGCACTTATCATCAAAATAATCTTCCATTAACTTATCAAACAAAATAGAACTTTGTTTTATCGTTTGTTAGACAAAGCATATGCATTTGTGCTCTTATCAGTTTTAGACAACATATACATTTGTGATTTGATCAGCATGTGTCAGACACAACTGTTTCATGTTTTACAAGCTCTCGACTTGTTGTATTTAAGAACATAACCAAAATATTTAGGGTGTTGTATTTTTTGCTCTAATAATCACTCCCTTTTTTATGGTACTTAAAACAATACATGTGAACATGAGCAAATTATGACATAAGATAAAAATATCACAATAAGATGGATTGATCTGGTTGGTCTTTAATTTTTGTTGACAAACATATATAATCAGTTTAGTACTTGGTCAACAATCAATGCTTGTGGGTTGCTTCCCTTAGCTTATGTGTTTCTTGTTCTTTTCTCTGATTAAAGGATTCTCTTAGATAACTATGCTTTCTTATTCTTTGAGGCTCCACCTTATAAGGAGAATTGTTCTTATGATCCCTTCATATTTTTTTAAGCATGGATTCGCCTTGCTTTGTCTTCATCTATTTTCTCTTCTTAATACCTTTTTCCTCTTAGCTCTCTCCCTTTTTAAGCATCATCAACAAAGGGGTGGTGCCTTGTGAGTATAACACCATACAACAAGTGGGTAGCATAACTATAAAAGTCTTTGTTGTAAGTAGAAGAGAACAATATTTTGTCTACATTGTGCATATTTATGTCAACAAAAGGTATGAACGAAAAGATGTTGGCATATTGAAGAGGTTTCTCTTCTGGTTCAAGACCACTTGTTTAGTCTACACAAAACTTGAATCTGTCAAACAGACGCAAGTCATGAGATATTTAAAGATCAGGGTCTTTCTTCATGGGAGAACACAAAATATTGAGTGTTGGCCGACATAAAGACTCATTGTTCAATTGATAATGTTCTTCGTTTTGTCTTCATTTGACAAAACCTCTTTGCCCCTTATAAAGATGGAAGGATGGATATGTTTGGGAACGATCTACTGCAAACTTGTAGAGGCGGAAGAAGTGACACAACAATGCACCAAGGCAAAAGTAAAACAATTACTTTTCAGATGATGTTGGTTCTTATGGAGGACTCATTATTGTCGGAGCCTCTCTTAATACATTTGACGTGTCATCATCTGGATGGTGCACACATCTTCATATTCTTCCCATTCATTAAAATCTTCATTTTATGATATATTTTTAGAATTGATGGGAACAATCCAAGGAACGGACTGATGCTTCGTCTGCTTGATAGTGAATAAGGCAATTATCTTAGTCAAGCTGAATGGAGCCCCAAAAGGAAGATTTGGTGAAAGGGTGATCCATTGTTTCCAATTGTCAACAGAAACTTATGGACATCTGTTTTGATTTGCTGGTAGATCATTTAATGATCACTAACATCTTTGAAAAATGTGAACTTCAATTAGAGAAAACTTATGTTTTATCTGCACATTCTCACATAAACATCTAGTACTACACAAACAATAGAAACATCTAGTACTACACAAACGATAACATGTTTTGACCAATTAATAGTCTGCAAATTCTACTAAGCTTAAATTTGTTTTAATAAAATTAAATCTTTCAATATGAAACACTTTGGTGAAAATATTAGCCCATTGAAGATCTATCTTAACAAATTGTAAATCAAAAGCATTTTTTAAACATAATCAAGAAGAAAGTGATATCTCACTTCTATATGCTTAGTTTTTGAATGTTGGATTGAGTTCTTAGATGAATTAATTGTATTTCTATTATCACAATATACAAATATATTATTTTAATAACTAAAGTAATCTTCAAATTGATACTTAACATATAAAAGTTGAAAGCAACACCTTGTAGTTGACATGTATTTTGTCTGAGTGATGGATAAAGCAAATGAATTTTGTTTCTTGCTTGACCGAGATATGAGACATGGTCTAAGGACCGAGATATGAGACATGATCTAAGGAATTGAGAACTTCCTTACTAATGATCTCTATTTTTTTTTTTTGTATTTTTGGTGATGAATAATGATTTCTAGTTTTTTTTGACGAATTTGAAATCCTAAAAATAATTTTAAGTTTTTTTTTTTATCATGATCATTTCAAACTCTTTTTGCATTAATTTTTTTATTCTAAAATATGTAATTTACAATATAAATATACTATACAATCTAGAATAAAAAGAATGTATTTTATATTATATAATCCAGAATACAAAATTTAGAATATTTTAAGTTTTTTTGAATTATGAAAATGCTGAAAGAAAAACACGGAGGTGCAGGAAGAAGCACTCGTCGCAAGATGGGCCGTTCAGTGCTTTAAAAATAACCCATGCATGGATATTGACTGCTTCTTCCTGCACCTCCATATCATCTTCCTGCACCTCCATACTCTAGGCAAATTTACCATTTAACCCTTTTTGAAATATTCCATATCCAATTATACCCTCCACCACCCCTTTTATCCTTCTTCTTCAACCTTGCCTCCACCGAACGCCAACGGCACTGCACCCGTTCGCACACCACCATTGCATCCCATTCCACGACGGGCTCCACGACGGCTGCACCTCTCCCTCCA